>Ga0315281_10001491_pt1 | contig 34619 bp, 34 predicted proteins | sample YL17G07_0_MG_FD_204540 | JGI IMG/M metagenome (GOLD analysis project Ga0315281, IMG submission 204540) | Sediment microbial communities from Yellowstone Lake, YNP, Wyoming, USA - YL17G07_0 | ecosystem: Environmental > Aquatic > Freshwater > Lake > Sediment | place: USA: Wyoming | collected...
TAAACTGGCCCGTTCCACGATTAAGACATACAAGTAACCCATGCACAACGATCCGGCGACATTAACCGTGAGTGTGCCATAGGGAAAGCCGGTGCCCAACCAACGTGACATGCCAATGGAAACTAAGTAACGGAAGACCGAACCCACCGCACCACCGACAAATACCATAATGATGTGATGCATCGTCATGCAGGCTTCGCCTTTTCATCCAAACCACGCAGAAACGCCAGCCGGTCTTTGATCTTTTGTTCTAAACCAAAACTGGTCGGCGAATAATATTCTCGCTCGGTTACGACTTCAGGGAAATACGTTTCGCCGGCGGCATAGGCATACGGTTCATCGTGGGCATAACGATAGGTCTTGCCATAATTCAATTCCTTCATCAAGGCGGTGGGCGCATTGCGTAAATGCATGGGCACCTCGGCGCTGCCGTATTTCGTCACCGCCGCTTGCGCGGCATGCAATGCCGTGTACACGGCATTACTCTTGGGCGCACAAGCAAGATACACCACCGCCTGGGCCAAGGCCAACTCCCCTTCCGGGGAACCCAGCCGTTCTTGCACATCCCAAACATTCATGGTCAGGTTCAAGGCCTGCATATCCGCATTGCCAATATCTTCTGAGGCCATGCGCACCAATCGACGGGCGAGATAGATCGGATCACAACCGCCGTCCAGCATGCGTACTAACCAATATAATGCGGCATTGGGTGAGGAACCGCGAATACTTTTGTGCAAGGCCGAGATTTGATCATAAAAATATTCACCCTGCTTGTCAAATCGCCGCAGGCTATTGACCAACACATTACTTAATACCTCGGCATCAATCACGCGCTGGCCGTGATGCTCAGCCGCCAGGTCAGCGGCGATCTCCAGTAAATTCAAAACACGCCGCGCGTCGCCATCGGCGGCTTGCGCCAGTTGTTGACGTGCCTCGCTCGCCAGCTGCAGATGGAGCAAACCTAAACCGTGTTCGGCATCGGTCAGCGCACGATCGATCACTGCGATCAAATCATCGGTGGTGAGTGACTTCAAAACATAGACGCGCGCCCGCGACAACAAGGCATTATTCAGTTCAAACGACGGATTCTCGGTGGTCGCGCCGATGAAAGTCACGGTGCCGTCTTCGACGTGCGGCAAAAAACCATCTTGCTGCGCCTTGTTAAAACGATGTACTTCATCCACGAACAACACCGTGCGGCGTTGTGACTGATATTTAACTTGTTTGGCCTGTTCGATCGCCTGCCGAATTTCCTTAACTCCCGCCAGTACCGCCGAAAGATTTATAAACTCCGCATCACAGTGCAAAGCGATCACTCGCGCCAAGGTAGTCTTACCGGTACCGGGTGGTCCCCAAAAGATCATCGAATGTAATTTACCGGCGGTAATGGCCTGAGACAGCGGTTTACCGGGTGCTAACAAATGTTGTTGGCCGTATATCTCGGCCAGCGTTCGCGGCCGCATCCGATCAGCCAGCGGCTTGAAGGTCGAGTCGGTTGCTGACTGAAACAAATCAGCCATCCTGTTTTTTCGTCGGGTGTTGGGTATCAATCTCGGTATCGTCAATGACATCGACACCGGCAGGCGGGGTAAACACAAAACTATTTTTTTGCAGCACGGGATTGTATTGCAGGTCGTTAAAATTTAATTGGGTTTTCTGCCCAAAGGAATCCTGCATTTCAAAATACCGGAGTTTGCGTTCAACAAACCCTAACCGCACGGAGTCAAAGCCACTGTCAGTTTGTAACGGCGTTAATTGAAACCATTCAACACCATCGGCAACACCTTGCGGTTTTACCTTATAGGCCTTGTCCAATTCCGCAGGATTACTCAACACCATCGCCGGGGTGTTGGTCAGCATGTTTGCCTGCGATTTAACGGTCACCTGTTCCAGGTCTTCATCATAACTCCACAGGCGTTTGCCATCCGCGACATAAATCTGTTTATAGGGTTTGGTATATTCCAGGCGAAATTTATTTGGGCTTTGCACCACCAGGCTGCCATAGCTCAGATTTTTTTTGTCGGCGGTCTCGCTCTGGACACGTTGTTCAAAATTCGCGGTAATACTTTTGACATTACCCAGATACGTTTTCAAGGAAGCTGTCCAAGCGGCTTGGCTGAGTATCAGCAAACCAGTCGTAATAGTGAAACGTAACAACATAATGAATTTATCTCTTTGGTGGTGGCGGTGCCAATACTTCACGATTACCGCTGGATTCTTGCGGGCCCACAACGCCTGCGGCCTCCATGGTTTCTACCATGCGTGCGGCACGGTTGTAACCAATTTTTAAACGACGTTGAATACCGGAAATCGATGCGCGGCGTGATTCCGTAACAATCTTTACCGCTTCATCATAGAGCGGGTCCTGTTCGTTATCATATTCATTCGATTCGATGCCGGTCAGACTGGCGGAGCTGTTCTGCTCGGCCATATTGCTGATCAGAATTTCTTCTTCATACTGCGGTTTACCCTGTTTCTTCAAATATTCAACCACCCGTTGCACTTCTTGATCGGAGACAAAGGCGCCGTGAATACGAATTGGCACGCCGACACCCGGCGGCAAATACAACATATCACCATGGCCTAATAACTGTTCGGCCCCTTGCTGATCCAGGATCGTACGCGAATCGATGCGCGATGACACCTGAAACGCAATGCGCGAGGGAATATTGGCTTTGATCAATCCCGTTAACACATCCACCGAGGGGCGTTGTGTTGCCAGAATGAGATGCACACCGGCTGCACGGGCCTTTTGCGCCAGACGTGCAATTAACTGTTCTACTTTTTTTCCCACCAGCATCATCATGTCCGCCAATTCATCGACGATGACCACGATGTAGGGCAAGGTAGACAGCTCCGGTGCTTGTCGATCCGGATCGGGCGGAAATAAGGGATCCAGGATCGGCTGTCCGGCTTCCTTGGCTTCGAGAATTTTTTTGTTGTACCCGGCGATATTCCGCACCTTCAGCGCCGACATGAGCTGATAACGCCGATCCATTTCCACCACGCACCAGCGCAAGGCGTGTGCCGCCTGTTTCATGTCGGTGACGACAGGTGCCAGTAAATGTGGAATACCTTCGTAAATAGACAGTTCCAACATCTTCGGATCAATCAGGATCAATCGGACTTCAGTGGGCTTGGCGTTATATAAAATACTCAATAACATCGCATTGAGTGCAACGGATTTACCCGCGCCGGTGGTACCGGCCACCAGCAAGTGTGGCATGCGCGCCAGATCCACTACCATCGGTGTGCCACTGATGTCCTTGCCCAATGCCAAGGTAATCGGGGATTTTGCCTCATCAAACTCCGCGGATTTTAGGGTATGAATCAACTGCACCGTTTCGCGTTCTTCATTGGGGATTTCCAAACCCACCGTGGACTTGCCGGGGATCACTTCCACAATGCGCACACTGATCGCCGACAAGGCACGCGCCAGATCTTTCGCCAGATTAGTGATTTGACTGACCTTCACCCCCGCGGCCGGTTGTAATTCATAGCGCGTGATCACCGGGCCAGGATGCACCGCCACCACTTGCGCGACAATGCCGAAGTCCGCCAATTTTAATTCCACTTGGCGCGAGATCGCCGCCAGGGATTCCTTGGATGCTTGTCGCGTGGATTTACTTGGCGCGTCTAATATTGCCAACGGTGGCAAGGCAGCATCGCCATCAGCGGCAAACAGCGGCACCTGTTTTTCTTTTTGCTCACGCGCACTCATCGCAGGAGATTTTATCAACGGTTCAATGCGTGGTGGTGTCCGCACTGGAATTTCATCATCGTCATCCATGTTCGCCATGGGTTTTACGCTTTTGATCTCCGGCATGGCCTTCTGCGTTAATGTGGGGATGGCGTCTTTATTTTTCTGCCAGCGTTCGCGCAGATCCCCCGCTTGCAGTGTGAGCCAATTGCCAAACCGAAACGCCAGCTCGCCGGTCACATCCATGACGCGAAACCAAGAGAGATGCGTAAATAAAGTAAAGCCACTGAAGAAGAACGCCAGCAACAAAATGGTTGCGCCCAATTTGGCAAAGGTCTTTTTCATGAACACACCGCTGACCTGGCCGATGATTCCGCCCGCGCCGGTGTCAGGCGGCAAGCCATGACCACCTTGATCATACAGACTCGCCAGTGCACAACCCGCCACCACGGTCAGGACAAAACCCGCCGTGCGCACAACGAAGCCGCGTAGATCATTCAATTGAAAACTGAATTGCCGGTAGATCAACCAGCCACTGTAGCCCAGCATCAGCGGAAACAAATAGGCCATGAAACCAAAACCACCGAGAAACACATCCGCCAACCACGCGCCCACCGGTCCACCCAGATTATGGACTTCGCCCGTACCGTGACTTTGCCGCCAACCCGGATCGATAGGGTTATAGCTCAGCAAGGTCAACAGAAAATACAGGGCCAGCGCCATCAAGACAAAGAGCGTCCCCTCCCGAATGCCGCGTTGCAGTTGGGCCGACAGCGGGCCTGAAGTGGATTGTGGTTTTGCCTGTGCCAATGCTTGATTCACTTCTTTAAGATATTGTTGTAACTGCTGATTATATAAGTTAATTAACTAATCAGCCCGTTGTTTTTAAGGCCGGATAGATAATCCGTCCCCCCTCGACATTCAATCCTGCCAGCAACTCGGGATATACCCTCCAATCCGGCTGGGTGAGGCGCAGGATATAAGGAACCAGCGCGGCGGACAATGCTTGTGATGCCGAGCGCGGTACGGCACCCGGCATGTTGGTTACCCCAAAGTGGACAACGCCTTCCCACACGTAGGTCGGCGCCTCGTAGGTGGTCGGATGCGTGGTTTCGATACACCCGCCTTGATCAACCGAGATATCAATAATCACACTGCCGGGTTGCATGTGGCGCACCGTCTCTGCTGAAACCAAGTGGGGCGCCTTGGCGCCGGGGATCAGTACTGCCCCAATGAGCAAGTCAGCCTGCCTGACAGCCTCGGCAATGGCGTGTTCAAAGGGATGTAAGGCAGTGACATTCGCGCCAAGGGCGCGCATGGTCGCTAATTTATCGCGGTTCGGATCAAACACGGTGACATTCGCACCCATGGCGGCCGCCATGGTCGCCGCGCTGGTGCCTGCGGTCCCGGCCCCAAGAATAACGACACTGCCGCGTTCTGCGGCCGGCAGGCCACCTAATAAAATACCACGCCCACCCTGCGGCATCTGTAACAAATTAGCCCCAATCATGGTTGCGAGTCGACCTGCGATATCACTCATCGGCGCAAGCAGTGGCAATTGCTGTCCAACCTGCACCGTCTCAAAGGCGACGGCGGTCAGACCAATAGCAAGCAGGCCTTGCAGCAATGCCGGTTCGGCAGCGAGGTGTAAATAGGAAAACAACAGCTGTTCGGCCCGTAAGTACTCCAGTTCATTGGCCTGCGGCTCTTTGACTTTGACGAGTAATTCAGCGCAGTGGTAGAGGGCCTTTGCATTGGCAACGATCTCAACACCCACGGTCCGATAATCTGCATCGCGATAACCGCTGAGTGTGCCTGCGCCTTGTTCAACATAGACCCGATGTCCATGTTTAATGAGTTCTGCACAAGCAGCTGGGATCAGCGCGACGCGGCCTTCCTTGGGTTTGATTTCCTTGGGGATACCAATTTGCATAAGTTTGTTCACCGCCCTTTACCCGTCAACGACCATTCCGTACCATAGACGAAGTAGCCAGAAACATCCATCAGCAAGTTATACCGAAAGAACTTGGTCTGTTGCTCACTATACCTGACGTTATTGGAGTTATCGAATGAGTAAAACAACGCATTGCCGTTTATTGATTTTAGGTTCAGGACCCTCCGGATACACCGCTGCCGTGTATGCCGCGCGTGCAAATCTAAAACCAGTGTTGATCACGGGTATGGAACAAGGTGGCCAGTTAATGACGACCACCGAAGTGGATAACTGGCCGGGCGATGTCGAGGGTCTGCAAGGCCCCGGCTTGATGGAGCGCATGCAAAAACACGCGGAACGTTTTAAAACGGAAATTATTTCTGACCACATTAATAAAGTCGATCTGAAAAACCGTCCCTTCACCCTCACCGGTGATAACGGTGTTTACACGTGCGATGCCTTGATCATTGCCACCGGTGCCTCGGCCATGTATTTGGGTATTCCCTCCGAGGCGGCGTTTCGGGGTAAAGGTGTTTCCGGTTGCGCCACCTGCGATGGATTTTTTTATCGCGGTCAAAAGGTTGCGGTTATCGGTGGTGGTAACACGGCAGTCGAAGAGGCCTTGTACTTGTCCAACATCGCCTCGCATGTCACGGTGGTGCATCGCCGCGACAAATTCAAATCCGAAAAAATCCTGGCCGAACAATTGATCGCCAAAACCAAGACCGGCAATGTCACGATTGAATGGAATCACACCTTAGACGAAGTATTGGGTGATAAGAGTGGCGTCACCGGTATGCGCATCAAAAATATCAACGATGGCAAGACCAAAGAACTGGCATTGATGGGTGTGTTTATTGCTATTGGCCATAAACCAAATACGGCGATCTTTGAAGGTCAATTAGACATGGCGCAAGGTTATATTCAGGTAAAAAGTGGCAGCGCGGGTAATGCCACGGCCACTAGCGTGCCGGGCGTGTTCGCCGCCGGTGATGTCGCCGATCACATTTATCGTCAAGCCATTACCTCCGCCGGTACGGGCTGCATGGCAGCACTGGATGCCGAACGGTATTTGGACAATCAGGAAAAGCAGTAACGAATTTTTTGCAACCCCCTCTGCAACTGATGTTTGTTTCGTTAGACCTCACCCGCAACGCACTGCAAAAGGCGTTGTGGGTATAACCTATGCAAAATAACTTTCACATTACTGTCATTGGTGATCTGAGTGAGGTTCCGCGCGAGGCATGGAATCGCCTGGCAGGTCCCAGCAATCCCTTTTTGCGTCATGAATTTTTAAACGCCTTGGAGCAGCATCACTGTTTGCAAGAATATGGCTGGTACCCGCAGCACATTCTGCTGTACGACAATCAGACCCTGATCGGTGCGACACCGCTGTACATCAAAGACAACTCCTATGGCGAACTGGTGTTTGATTGGGGCTGGGCCGAGGCCTATCAACGCGCAGGCTTGGCCTATTATCCTAAACTGGTTTCTGCTATTCCCTACACACCCGCGACCGGTCCGCGTTTATTGTGCGCGGATGCGGAATTATATCCCGTTGTGGCAAAACAATTAATGCAGGCAGCTATCTCCCATGCCGAGCATCACAACATGTCGAGCGTCCATTGGTTATTTACCGATAAACGCGACACTGAATTATTACAAAGCAAGCAATTATTGCTGCGCCTGGGCACACAGTTCCACTGGGAAAATCATCAATATGAAAATTTTGATCACTTTCTCGCATCGCTGAGTGCCGACAAACGCAAAAAGATCAAACGTGAACGCCGTCATGTGCAAGAACAGCAGATCCAGATAGAAACCCGGCATGGTGATGAGATGACCGATGAGCTGTGGGGTATCTATCACCGCTTTTATTGCAGCACGTTTGAACGCAAGAGCGGTATGCCGACCTTGTCCTTGGATTTCTTTCGTGAACTCGCCACCACCCTGCCGCGCAGTATTGTCATCATGTTTGCTATCCACGACGGTAACTATGTCGCCAGCGCGTTTAATATCCGTGGCACGGATACCTTATATGGTCGGCATTGGGGTTGTACCGCCGAATTTCACAGCCTGCACTTTGAGGCCTGTTACTATCAGGGATTGGAGTATTGCATTGCCAATAAACTGCAACGCTTTGAACCCGGCGCTCAGGGCGAACATAAACTCAGCCGTGGCTTTCTGCCGACCGCCACCTGGTCCGCACATTGGATCGCGAATCCGCAATTCCGTGAGGCAATCAACGCCTTTGTCACACGCGAACAAGTGGCGGTTCATGATTACATGGAAGAGTTAAACGCACATTCACCATATAAATCCGCCGAGCCATGACATCCAGATTTTCGCAATACTACCGCACCCCCAGCACTTTCATCTACGGTGGGGTTTGCTATAGTGTTAAGTAATACCCGGATGCGAATACACCGTTGACAACGAACCACCCACCATTAGGTCCTTTTTTTCTTGATCCAAATGATCCGGACGCCTTTCCTGATGTATCACTGGCATTGGCCGATCCGGATGGCTTGTTGGCCATCGGCGGTGATCTCTCACCAGCGCGTTTATTGGCGGCGTACACGCGCGGCATTTTCCCGTGGTATAGCAAGGGCCAACCGATCTTATGGTGGTCGCCCAATCCGCGCGCCGTGATCTATCCGAAAGAGTTACACATATCGCGCCGCTTACGCAGAACGCTGTGTCGCGGCCAATTCACCGTCACGCTTGATCACGCGTTTGCACAGGTGATCGCGGAGTGCGCCAAATCACGTAGCGATCAACGCGGCACCTGGATTACCCAGGAAATGAGGCAGGCCTATGCGCAATTACATCACCTCGGTTATGCCCATTCAGTGGAAGTCTGGCAGGATGATCGTTTGGTGGGCGGTATGTATGGCGTGAGTCTGGGTAAGGTATTCTTTGGTGAGTCGATGTTTTCGCGCGAGACCGACGCCTCCAAGGTAGCGATGGTTTATCTGTGCAAACAACTCGAATGCTGGGGATTTGCCTTGCTGGATTGTCAGGTACAATCGGCGCATCTGGATTCCATGGGGGCAATGCCACTTGCGCGTGATAAATTTATTGAGTCTCTGGCTCGCCATACCGATCAACCCATGCAGCACAGGACATGGACTTTTGATGACGACCTAAAACAGGCCATCCTGCGCACATGACGGCACGCCAAGACTTATTAACGTTACTGGAACAACTACGCTTTTATGTGACACCGGCGCACGCCTGCAGTTATTTACCAAACAAAAGTGCGGTGACGTTGTTTGTTGATCCCCAAGCGCCGATGAACAAGCAAACCTACAGCATGCTGGTTACACTGGGATTTCGGCGCAGCGGTCCACACATCTATCGCCCGCATTGCCCCTCCTGCCGGGAGTGTGTCCCGGTGCGTATTGCCGTCGACGCCTTTCAACCCAACCGCAGCCAACGGCGCCTGAATAAACTAAACGCAGATTTAATCCAGCGTTGGCAACCAGCAGAATTTTCATCTGAGCATTTCGCCTTGTATAAACGTTATCTGGCGGCGCGACACCCCGGCAGCAGCATGATTACCGATGACCCGGAACAATATCAGCGCATGTTGCTCACGGGCTGGGGCAACGCCCAATTATTGGAACTGCGCGATCAACAGCGTTTGTCTGCGGTCGCGATGACCGATTGGCTCAGCGACGGCTTGTCGGCGGTCTACACGTTTTATACCCCAGACTTACCGCAACGCAGCTTGGGTATCTATGCCATCTTGCAACAAATTGCCGCCACCCAGGCACAACAGTTGCCGTATCTCTATCTGGGTTACTGGATCGAGCCATGTGCTAACATGTCATACAAGAAAAATTTTTCTGCCTTAGAAACATTTGATGGACAGCGTTGGTTGCCTTTCCGTCATCGACAATAACATCCCACATTAAAACAATCAGTTGTGTAGTGTTTTGTATCTATTGAATGAACAGAACCAGCTAATGTATTGGCTATTAACTGATCGCAAAATCATTTATTTTTTCTACCGCACAGTCAAAAATATCCGCTAAAGTTATCAGTAAGGCAAGTCGCTAGTGTTGTCATGAACGTGTCACACAGTTGTTGCAACCTTTCACTGTGTTGAGAGTCATAACGTAAGCGTGCCTACCCGCCTAAGCGCGGACTGGAGGACAATATGATCAGCTTCCTCTACCGATTAACGTCGCGGTTTGAACGTGAACACGGTTATCGTCCCAACCTCATCTATCTCAACCCCGAGCACTTTGCTGCGTTGCGCGGTGACCTGGCGGAAATCCGTGGTTTGGGCGAGCTGGTCCGGTTTTTGGGTATGGAAATGATCGTTGATCCAGAGGTGCGCCATCCCCGTTTAGCCTGGAGTGCCGGTGCTTGGCCCATGGCAGTCGCTGGTTAAACAACCAAATCAGCATTAATTTGCCAATACTACCCGTTTTATCCATTTTGGATTTTGAATTGTGGAGCGATTTGAGGCATTATTCGCGCAGTTTTTTTCTATTGCGAGGATAAATGGCCAAAGAAGAACATATTGAGATGGAAGGCACGGTTATCGAAACCTTGCCCAACACCATGTTTCGTGTCGAGTTAGAGAATAAGCACGTCGTTATTGCCCATATTTCCGGTAAGATGCGTAAAAACTACATTCGGATACTGACCGGTGACAAGGTCATGGTCCAAATCACGCCGTATGATTTGAGTAAAGGACGCATTGTTTTCCGCGGCAAATAATCCCTTTGAATCTATTACTGTAGGTCGGGCTTCCAACAACAAGCCCTAGCGGCCTATCGGCCGACCTACAATTGTCTTAGTGTGTCGCCAGCTCGTCTTTACCTTCCAGCTCCATGCGGATGGTGTCGTCACGTAGGGTGATACGCACATGTCCGCCGCGTGCCAATTTGCCAAATAGCAGCTCTTCCGCCAGGGGCTTCTTCACGTTCTCTTGTATCACCCGTGCCATCGGTCGTGCGCCCATCAGCGGGTCATAACCATGCATGGCGAGCCAGGTACGAACTTCATTGTCGATATCCACGGTCACACCCTTTTCTTCCAATTGGGCTTCAAACTCAAACAAGAACTTGTCCACCACCCTGGAAATAACGTCGGGATCCAGCGGCTTGAATTGGATGATCGCATCCAAGCGATTACGAAATTCCGGGGTAAAGACCTTCTTGATGATCTCCATGCCATCCGAGGCATGATTCTGTTTGGTGAAGCCAATCGAGGCACGTTGCAATTGATCGGCACCGGCATTGGTAGTCATCACCAGAATAACATTGCGAAAATCTGCTTTGCGGCCGTTGTTGTCGGTGAGCGTGCCATGATCCATTACTTGCAAAAGTAAATTAAAGACATCGGGGTGCGCCTTTTCAATTTCATCCAGCAACAATACCGCATGCGGGTGTTTGGCGATCGCCTCCGTCAATAAGCCGCCCTGGTCAAAGCCCACATACCCCGGTGGTGCACCGATTAATCGCGATACCGTGTGACGTTCCATATATTCAGACATATCAAAACGGATCAATTCAATGCCCATGATCCTTGCCAGTTGTCGGGTGACTTCCGTTTTGCCCACCCCAGTGGGGCCAGCAAATAAGAATGAACCGATCGGCCTCTCATCATTGCGTAAACCGGCACGCGCCAACTTGATCGAAGACGATAAGGTTTCGATGGCCTGTTCCTGACCATAAATGACCAGCTTCAAATCACGTTCGAGATTGCGGAGGGTTTCCTTATCGCTGTGCGAGACACTTTTCGGTGGGATGCGTGCGATCTTGGCCACCACCTCTTCAATTTCCTTCACGCCAAGGGTACGTTTACGCTTGGAAGCCACCAACATCCGTTGGCTGGCGCCCGCTTCATCGATCACATCAATCGCTTTGTCCGGCAAATGCCGGTCATTAATGTAACGATCAGACAGTTCCACTGCCGAGCGAATCGCTTGTTTGGTATAGCGCACGCCATGGTGTTCTTCAAAGCGTGATTTCAGCCCTTCCAAAATCAGCACGGTTTCCTCAACGGTGGGTTCAGTAATATCAATCTTCTGAAAACGACGCGCCAGTGCACGATCTTTTTCAAAGATACCACGATATTCCTGATAGGTAGTTGAACCTATGCATTTCAGATCACCGGAAGCCAACACTGGTTTAATTAAATTCGAGGCATCCATGGCGCCACCGGATGCCGCACCGGCACCAATGATGGTATGAATCTCATCAATAAACATGATGGCGCCCGGTTCACGCTTAAGTTGATTGATCACAGCCTTTAAGCGTTTTTCAAAATCACCCCGGTATTTTGTGCCTGCGAGTAACGCGCCCAGATCCAAGGAATAAATGGTGCTATTCGCCAGTATTTCCGGCACTTCACCATCCACGATCTTTTTGGCCAGACCTTCCGCCAACGCGGTTTTACCGACACCGGCCTCACCCACCAACAAGGGATTGTTTTTACGCCGGCGGCATAACACTTGAATGGTGCGATCCAGTTCATCCTTGCGGCCAATCAGCGGATCGATCTTGCCGGCCTTGGCCAATTTATTCAGATTAGCGGCAAACTGATTTAATGGATCCTGTTGTTTATCGTCAGCCTCTTCCTCACCACTCGTCTCGGGATTCATGCGTTCTTCATCACCGATCTTGGAGATGCCATGCGAAATAAAATTCACCACTTCCAAGCGCGTGATGTTTTGTTTCTTAAGGAAATACACAGCCTGTGATTCTTGCTCACTGAAGATAGCCACCAGGACATTCGCGCCGGTGACTTCATTCTTGCCAGAAGATTGCACATGAAATACCGCACGTTGCAATACCCGTTGGAACCCCAAGGTGGGTTGGGTATCACGATTATCGTTTTGTGGTAATAGCGGCGTGGTTTCTTCAAGAAATTCGCTGAGTTCCTTACGCATGCGATCCATATTAATGCCGCAGGCGCGCAGCACATCCGCCGCCGAAGGATTATCCAAGAGCGCGAGCAGCAAATGCTCCACGGTCATGAACTCATGCTTCTTGTCGCGCGCCAATTTAAAGGCGTTGTTTAACGAGCTTTCCAGTTCTTTGCTTAGCATAACATCGTACCCCTAGGTATCGGCTTCCATAGTACATAACAGGGGATGTTCATGTTTGCGCGAATAATCATTCACTTGCACCACTTTCGTCTCGGCAATATCACGCGTGAAGACACCACAAACACCACTCCCTTTGGTATGCACGTTGAGCATAATCTGTGTAGCCTTTTCACGATTCATGCCAAAATAATTTTCCAATATGTGCACAACAAACTCCATAGGAGTGTAATCGTCATTTACCAGAATTACTTTATACATAGGGGGACGTTTTAATTGCGGTTTCGCCTCCTGTATGGCTAAACCGTCATCACTACGCCCTGGGGTTAATTTGTCACTCATACCATTAATATGCCATACGATTAAAAGGTTAGGTTGTTCTACATTGGTATTTTAACAAACGTTAACATGCATCATAGGGATTTTTGTCTATAGTTAAAAGGTCGTCCTTGGTGTTTATTCTCATGACCCATTTTGCAGAGGGTTAACCGTTTCTGGAGACAAGACACGGAGCGATGACGACTTCTTCACCCGACAGCACAGGAGGCATGGAAAGCATGACTATTGGAATCGTTAAGTGGTTCAGCAATACCAAGGGTTACGGGTTTATATCCCCCGAGCAAGGCGGCGATGATATCTTTGCACACTTCTCCGCTATCAGTATGGAGGGCTACCGAACCCTCAAGAAAGGCCAAAAGGTGGAATTTGAATATATCCAAGGACCAAAGGGCTTACACGCCACCGACATTAAACCATCCGAGCTACAAGACAGTTTGCAGACTTCTCACTAAACCACCACCACAGGTAATTCGCTGGTACACCTGGGGCAAGGTGTACCAGCAGCCTATTGAAAAACGCGCTGAGGGGCGCATCGCGGCGTTGGAAACGAACTCAAACCGCTCCCGGCATCCATGCCTCCCGCGGAATACCGTCCATCCTGGACATAACTGCTCATTTACTCCGTGTAAACTCGGCAATTGCTCCTGCATTGCTCTCGACTGCTCGTTCCCGACGCAGTCTCGGTTGCTGTTCCCGACGCAACTCTACCTCCTGCCTCCATGCAGTCGTACCGAATCCCTCCCTGGATTCGTACCTTCGCGCATCCCTGCGCTCGTGCGCTTTTTCGTCCGTTTCCGCCTTGCGCTGCATCCCCTGATCACGTTTTTCAACAGGCTGCTAGCGGGTCTATTGCCTACATATTCTGAATGATAGCCCCACCAAATTCCGAACAACTCAATAACGTAGCCCCCTCCATCAACCGCTCCAGGTCATAAGTAACGGTTTTGGCCTTGATGGCGCCGGACATGCCCTTCACCAACAAGTCCGCCGCTTCGACCCAACCCATGTGGCGTAACATCATCTCGGCCGACAAAATAATCGAACCGGGATTCACCTTGTTCTGACCGGCATACTTGGGGGCGGTGCCGTGGGTGGCCTCAAACATCGCCACGGTATCGGATAAATTCGCCCCTGGGGCGATACCGATCCCGCCGACTTGGGCGGCCAAGGCGTCAGAAATGTAGTCGCCGTTGAGATTGAGTGTGGCGATCACTTCATAATCTTCCGGGCGTAACAGGATTTGTTGCAAGAAGGCATCGGCGATCACATCCTTAATTACGATGGGCTTGCCGGTCTTGGGGTTGTTAAACTGACACCAGGGGCCTTTATCGATTTCCTTCGCGCCAAATTCTTGCTTGGCCAAGGCATAGCCCCATTCTTTAAATGCGCCTTCGGTAAACTTCATGATATTGCCTTTATGCACGAGCGTTACCGAGCCGTGATTGTTGTCAATGGCATATTGAATGGCACGTCGCACCAAACGTTGCGTACCTTCGGCGGAGACGGGTTTAATGCCAATGCCGGAGGTCTCGGGAAAACGAATCTTCTTCACCCCCATTTCTTTTTGTAAGAAGGCGATGAGCTTTTTGACTTCCACTGTCCCTGCCGCCCACTCGATCCCGGCGTAGATGTCTTCCGAATTTTCGCGGAAGATCACCATGTTGGTTTTTTCCGGGGCTTTCACCGGGCTGGGCGTACCGGTGTAGTACCGCACTGGCCGCAGGCACACATACAGATCCAGTTGTTGGCGCAAGGTCACGTTCAGGGAACGAATACCGCCACCCACCGGCGTGGTCAGCGGGCCCTTGATCGAGACCAGAAACCGTTTCACTGCATCCATGGTCTCTTCCGGCAACCAAACGTTTTCACCGTACACCTTCGTGGACTTTTCACCGGCAAACACCTCCATCCAGTGAATGCGACGTTTGCTGCCATACGCCTTTTGCACAGCGGCATCGGTGACCTTGATCATCACCGGCGTAATGTCCGCACCCGTACCGTCCCCCTCGATAAACGGGATAATCGGGTTGTCTGGTACATTCAGTGACAGATCCTTGTTGACGGTAATAGCCTTGCCGTCTTTGGGTACCACGATTTTTTGATAATTCATTTTCGCTTGGTTCTTTGGTTGGGGTGGGACGATGCGTGTGATTCTAGCAGAAACAACGTCGATCATTGAAAGGAGACATTATCGGACATTTTATCGGCAATTTTAGTACTATAACCCCGTTTTAACGAGCGCCCTGCGCTATGACGGATAAATAGCGGTAACGGTTGATACTATGAAACTCCTCGCCTTCAATAAACCCTATGGGGTGGTCTGCCAGTTCCGAGCACATGGCGAGGATCTGACGCTGGCTGATTTTATCACGCTGCCAAATATCTATCCGGCGGGTCGTTTGGATAAGGACAGTGAAGGATTATTGCTACTCACCGATAGCGGTCCACTGCAACACCTTATTACTGAACCTGAAAAGAAAATGCCCAAGTCGTATTGGGTGCAAGTGGAAGGCGTCCCCACCGGCGAGGCATTGGCGATGTTGCGGGACGGTGTGGCACTCACGGATGGACGAACGCGACCGGCAATTGTTCAGCAAATAGAGACCCCGCCTATTTGGGAACGCGAACCGCCGATCCGAATCCGCCAACATATTCCGACGACATGGTTGTTAATCACCATCACGGAGGGTCGCAACCGACAGGTGCGGCGCATGACGGCCACTGTCGGTTTTCCGACCTTGCGTTTGGTCCGCGCACAAATTGGCCCTTGGGCATTAGACGACTTGCCGCCGGGACAATGGCGTGAATTAGCCGTGCCCGATGCGTTAACACGGCGTATCACGCGCGCAACTGTGGCAAAATCACATCCTGATTCCTTTAACCGACATCGACCCAATGGAAAAAAATAATCTAATGAACTCCCGTCCCCGCGTCACCGTGGCGTCGGTACTTGAACGCGATGGCAAATTCCTGCTGGTCGAAGAACAGATCAATCACCGTCCTGTGCTCAATCAACCCGCTGGGCATCTGGAGCTCAATGAAACTTTGGTCGATGCGGTAGTGCGCGAAACCCTCGAAGAAACCGCGTGGACCTTTGCGCCGACGCATTTAACCGGTATCTATCGTTGGCGCAATCACAACGCGGATATCACCTACGTGCGATTCTGTTTTACCGGCACGCTGCTCGAACACGATCCTGATCGTCGTTTGGATGAAGGCATTGTTCGCGCCAGCTGGTTTACGCTCGATGAACTCCAGCGTTCCACCATTCCGCTGCGCAGCCCACTCGTATTGCGTTGTATTGCGGATTACCAGGCCGGTCAGCGATATGATCTCAATCTCATCACCGAAGTTGTCTAAGCGCGCGAATGACGGCACAGCGCCTCAAACCCAACGCTGACATCATCGTCGGCATGTCCGGTGGCGTGGATTCCTCGGTGAGCGCGTTGTTGTTAAGACAACAGGGTTATGCCGTGCGCGGCGTGTTCATGAAAAACTGGGAAGGCGATGACACCGATGACCACTGTGCCGCGGCCGAAGATTTAAAGGATGCGCAATCGGTCTGCGACAGCATTGGCATCCACCTGCAAGGCGTTAATTTTGCCGATCAATATTGGGAGCGCGTCTTTCGTTACTTTCTGCATGAGTATGGCGCCGGGCGTACCCCCAACCCCGATGTGTTGTGCAACAAGGAAATTAAATTCAGCGCCTTTCTGGATTACGCCCTGGCGCAAGGCGCGGAGTTTATCGCCACCGGCCACTATGCACGAATCGATTACCGCGATGGCCAGTATTTATTGTTGCGTGGCGCCGACACCACTAAAGATCAAAGTTATTTTCTTTACACGCTGAACCAAGCACAACTCGCCAAAAGTATTTTTCCCATCGGTCACCTGCCCAAAGATCAGGTCAGGCAGATCGCCACGCAACACCAGCTGATCACCTCACACAAGAAAGACAGCACCGGTATTTGTTTTATTGGCGAACGCGACTTCAAGGCCTTTTTGCAGCGGTATTTACCCGCCTGTCCTGGGATTATCTGCACGCCTGACGGTGTTGAGGTGGGCCAGCACGATGGCCTGATGTATTACACCCGCGGACAACGTCAGGGGTTGCACATCGGTGGGCGCGCGGGCTTTACCGAAGAACCCTGGTATGCCGCCGACAAACTTCTGGATAAAAATAGATTGATCGTGGTGCAAGGTCATGAGCATGCCCTGCTCTATAGTCAGTGGCTGGAGGCCGAGCAACTCGAATGGGTCGCCGCTGCACCACCCGCACTGCCCCTGCTATGCACCGCCAAAACACGGTATCGGCAACACGATGCGCCATGCACGGTGGAAGCTATTCACAGTGGTACGCTGCGCGTCACCTTCACCACACCACAATGGGCCGTCACACCGGGACAATCGATCGTGTTTTATCAGGAGGATATCTGCCTGGGTGGTGGTATTATTTGCCGCGCACAACATATCCACACATAACCTGCGCAAGGCCCCATGAAACAACTCCACGAAAAAACCATGGCACTGGCCGGCGTGTTCCAGGCCGCCGCCTTGGTCAACCACATTGCCACCAAAGGGGTTATCGACGATAGCGACCTGGCCACCTGCGTGAACAGCACCTTGCAGATCGATCCGATCAATACCGAGGCCGTTTTTGGCAAAATAAAAAATATTCACTTGGGCTTGGCCACTCTGATTGAACAAATCGCGGACAAATCCTCGGGCCGCGACGTGCAAATGGCGCGTTATGTGATTGCCCTGTTGCACCTGCAACGCAAATTAATGAAACAACCGGCGATGTTGCAACTCATCCAAGAGCGGATCAGACGTGCGCAACAACAAGCAGACATCTTCACGCCTACCCACGACAACGTCATCGCTAACCTGGCCGGTATCTATAGCGACACCATCAGCCAGATTCGACCGAAGATTATCGTCAGCGGGGAAGAAACCTATTTGGGTAATCCGAAAAACGCCAACCGGATCCGAACCGTATTATTGGCGGGTATTCGTGCCGCCGTGTTGTGGGAACAACTGGGTGGCAGCCGCTGGCAAATTCTGTGGAAACGCCGAGCGATTGTGCAAGCCGCGAAAGAATTACTGGAGATAAATCCGTAAACCAACACCAACCCTGAAATATAAGCTAAATTATTCTCTTATGTGTGTCGATACAGATGGCAGTATTTAAGGTATAACAACAAAATATAAATTCAATATCGAAGGAGTGGTCATGGCTGACAGTTATAAATCCCGCAGCAGCTTAAAGGTCAAGAATAAAACCTATACCTATTTCCGCCTCGATGCGGTCAAGGGCAGTGCCGCCCTGCCCTTTTCGCTGAAAATCCTGCTGGAAAATTTGCTGCGTCATGAAGACGGTAAAAATGTCACCCGGCAGGACATTGATGCCCTGGTCAATTGGAACCCGGCCGCCACACCGGATAAAGAAATCGCCTTCACCCCGGCGCGCGTGCTGATGCAGGATTTTACCGGTGTCCCGGCAATCGTGGATTTGGCGGCGATGCGCGATGCCATGCAAAAACTCGGCGGCGATCCGGAAAAAATCAATCCACTGCAACCCGCTGAACTGGTCATCGACCACTCAGTGCAAGTCGACAAATTTGGTACCGCCAACGCCTTTGCCCAAAATGAAGCACTCGAATATCAACGCAATCAGGAACGTTACACCTTTTTGAAATGGGGCCAATCGGCCTTTACCAATTTTAAAGTCATCCCGCCGGAAACCGGCATTGTCCATCAAGTGAATCTGGAATACTTGGCGCGCACGATCTTCGCACAGGAAAAAAACGGCGAGCTGTTCGCGTACCCCGATACCTTAGTCGGTACCGATTCGCATACCACCATGATCAATGGCCTGGGCGTGCTGGGTTGGGGGGTGGGCGGTATCGAGGCCGAGGCCGCGATGTTGGGTCAACCTATCTCGATGTTAATTCCACACGTCGTGGGTTTTAAATTAACCGGCACCTTACCGGAAGGCGCGACGGCAACCGATTTGGTATTGACCGCCGTTGAACTGCTGCGCAAACATGGTGTGGTGGGTAAGTTTGTTGAATTTTTTGGTGATGGCCTGGATCATTTACCGCTGGCGGATCGTGCCACGCTGGCCAACATGGCGCCGGAGTACGGTGCGACCTGTGGGATATTTCCCATCGACGAGGAAACATTAACGTATTTGCGTCTCTCTGGTCGCGATGAGGATCACATTGCCTTGGTAGAAGCCTATGCCAAGGCACAAGGGATGTTCCGCGCACCGGGTCAAGCACCCGTGAAATACAGCAGTCAACTCGAATTTGATTTGAGTACGACGCAACCCAGTCTCGCCGGACCCAAACGGCCTCAGGATCGCGTGCCGTTGCGTCAATCCAACTTGATGTTTAGCACGGCCCTAGCCGCCATGCAGAAAGAACGCAATCTGCCGGCGCATGGCGTGGTCAACACCAGCATGAATGGCCAAGCGGTGGTAATCAACGATGGCGCGGTCGTCATTGCCGCGATCACTTCTTGCACCAACACCTCCAATCCATCGGTGATGATCGCGGCGGGGATGGTGGCAAAAAAGGCGGCGGAACGCGGATTAAAGGTCAAGCCCTGGGTAAAAACCTCATTAGGACCCGGTTCACGGGTCGTCACCGAGTATCTCAAAGCAGCAGGTCTGCTCGATGCCCTAGAGCAATTACGATTTAATGTCGTCGGCTACGGCTGCACAACCTGTATCGGTAACTCCGGCCCCTTACCCGACGAAGTCAGCAAGGCCATCGCCGAGGGCAAACTCACCGTTTGTTCGGTGTTATCGGGTAACCGCAATTTTGAAGGCCGTGTGCATGCGGAAGTGCGGATGAATTATCTGGCCTCGCCCCCTTTGGTGGTTGCCTATGCGCTGGCAGGCCGCATGGACATCGATCTGTTTACTGAACCATTAGGTCAAGACCAACAAGGCAAGGCTGTCTTTCTGAAAGACATTTGGCCCACACAAAAAGAATTACAGGCGGTGGTCGCGGCCAATGTCCGTCGCGAGCAATTCACGCAAACCTACCAAGACGTGTTTGCCGGTACGGAAAACTGGCGCAAATTACAAGCCGATGGCGGCAAGCTCTATCACTGGCAACCGGATTCGACCTATGTGCAGCATCCGCCGTATTTTGACAACATGACGAAAACACCCAAGGCGATCGAAACGATCACCAAGGCGCGGGGCTTGGCGCTGTTGGGTGATTCCGTCACGACAGATCATATTTCACCGGCCGGCGCGATTAAAAAAGACAGCCCCGCAGGAAAATATCTGATCAGCCTGGGGGTACAACCCAACGATTTTAATTCGTATGGTTCGCGTCGCGGTAATCATGAAGTGATGATGCGTGGCACCTTTGCCAATATCCGTTTACGCAATCTGCTGGCGCCCGGCACCGAAGGCGGCGTCACCGTGCATCTGCCCGATGCGGCACCGATGTCGATTTATGATGCCGCGATGCAGTACAAAAAAGAAAACACCCCGCTGATTATTCTTGCCGGCAAGGAATACGGCTCCGGTTCATCGCGTGACTGGGCCGCCAAAGGACCACGGTTACTGGGTGTGCGTGCCGTGATCGCCGAGAGTTATGAACGTATTCATCGCACCAATCTCGTCTGCATGGGCATCTTGCCGCTGCAATTCAAAACTGGTGACAACGCAGCGAGCTTGGGTCTCACCGGCCACGAAAGCTATGACGTTGCTGAGCTGGGCGATGGTGCAGTGAAAACCTTGCAGGTCACCGCCACAAGCGACAATGGCACCCAGAAATCCTTTGCGGTGTTAGTGCGCATTGATACACCACAAGAAATTGAATACTACCGGCATGGCGGCATCTTGCAGTACGTATTACGATCGCTGCTTTAAAACTTGCAGGGATGGGTGGTGCTGAAAATGAATCTTGATCGTGTTAGCACGCGAACTATTATCGCTTGTCTGGCCACGGTGTTGTTGTGCAACACCGCACCGCTGGCCGCAAAAACTCGCACCGCAGGTGTACAGGACTGTGATCGCAGGGTGTTGGTAAAAACCGAGCGCAACCTGACTAAGCTGAAGTCCAAAGACGTCGAAAATTTTCTCATGACATTTGCCAGCACCTGCTCGCACCACGACGACTTCCAAGCCTTGGGGAATAAATTATTATTTCGGGTGTTGCAGCGCAAGCCGAAATTATTCATTCAACACCTGGCCGTCATCCCCAATGGTAAACGCCGCGCGATTTTGGTTGAACTGGAATCACCGGTTGAGCGCGGCTTCGATATCCCGGTCATCATGCGCAAGGTTAAAAAGGTCAAGGGACATGATCGGATCAAAGACGACGTGTTGGATTCACTCAAGCAGGCAGAATTGAAGTTCTGATCAATTATCTGAAACAGATCACAGTTTTGACATCAAGTTAGCCTCCAGCCCTGCCGATACCTTGGCGAGCACCCGACGGAGGGCTTACCTGTGACTCAACGCTACTGTGGTCCCCAAATCGGCTCCCACCTGGGATTACCGATTTACTCAGCAATAGAAACCGAAGGCCATAAATATGTCTTCGACCGGCTTGCGGAATGCGATCGGGACGGTTGTCCCTTATCACAACTGCGCAAGAACGAGCTGCTGTTTCAACCTGGTCTGATCTACCGAGCTGCCTAACCAGCAGCTTTTAACGTCCTGATACAAGACTTTTTACTCCGGCAGCGCTGCCTCTCCCCCTTTAAAAAAGGGGGATTAAGGGGGATTTTAATATTCAACCGTGTTCAAATCCCCCCTCGCCCCCTTTTTAAAAAGGGGGGGAACAATCGCAACCTGGCAGAGGTGCGACAACATTCATTGCACTCAACCCATCGTTCAAAGTGGATAGGAATTCGGAACAGTTATTTAGCTAAATCGTGTAGGATAGCGTCCTTCTGAATGCGCAAAGGATATCCATGGAACTCACTCGGCTTACCGCTATCTCCCCGATTGATGGCCGTTACGGCAAACAAACCGAACTGCTGCAAGAGCTCTGTAGTGAATTCGGGTTAATCAAACACCGGGTCCTGGTCGAGGTGCGTTGGCTGCAACACCTCGCCGCGCAAGCGGACATCAGCGAAGTGCCGCCGCTGAGCAAGCAAGCCACGCAACGGCTCAATGACATCATCAGCCAGTTTTCCCCCGCCGATGCCGAGCGGGTCAAGGCGATCGAACGCACCACCAATCACGATGTGAAAGCCGTGGAATATTTCCTCAAGGAAAAGATTGCCGACCATCTCGAATTGATGGCAATCGCGGAGTTTTTCCATTTTGCCTGCACCTCCGAAGACATTAACAATCTCGCTTATGCGTTAATGCTGCAACAGACACGCCAAGCGGTGTTGTTACCGCTGTTCGATAAATTGATCGCCCGCCTGCAACAACTGGCCCAGGCCCATGCCGCGACGCCGATGTTGGCGCACACCCATGGCCAGCCCGCATCGCCGACCACCGTGGGTAAAGAATTCGCCAATGTGGTGCATCGTCTGCAACGGCAACGTGCGCAACTGCTGGCCGTGGAAATGCTCGGCAAGATCAATGGTGCGGTCGGCAATTATAATGCGCACATCGTTGCCTATCCGGAAGTGAATTGGCCGGCCTGCGCCGAACAATTTGTCACACAACTGGGTCTGAGCTTTAATCCGATGACGATCCAGATCGAACCGCACGATTACATCGCTGAATTATTTCATGTCCTGATCCGCATCAACAACATCGTGTTGGATTTGGATCGCGATGCCTGGACCTATATCGCCTTCGGCTATTTCAAGCAAAAAACCGTGGCCGGTGAAGTCGGCTCATCGACCATGCCGCACAAGGTCAATCCGATTGATTTTGAAAACTCCGAAGGCAACATTGGTTTGGCCAATGCCTTGCTCAGCCATTTTGCGGAGAAGTTACCGGTGTCACGTCTGCAACGCGACCTCAGCGACTCTACCGTGTTACGCAATTTAGGTGTGGCCATGGGCCATTGTTTGATCGCCTGGCAATCCACGCTCAAGGGATTGGATAAATTAGAGGTCAACGATGCGCGACTGGCGGAAGATCTGAATGACAATTGGGAAGTATTGGCTGAACCGATTCAAACCGTCATGCGCCGCTATGCCATCGCCAACCCGTACGAAAAACTCAAGGCACTCACTCGCGGGCAACGCCTGGATGCGAAGGCGATGCGCGCGTTCATTGAAACACTGGCGTTACCGGCCGAGGCCAAACAACGTCTGCTCGCACTGAGTCCGGCAAGTTATGTCGGCTTAGCGAAAGAGTTAACGACACAACGAACATGATGAAGGCAGAAACACCCCGCGCCTATCGAATTCAGCCCGTGCGCTTCGCTGAGCATGAAGTTGATATTCGCGCGGTGCGTGAAGCGGTCTTTATTGTTGAGCAAGGTATACCGGCCGAATTGGAATGGGATACGCAGGATGCCATCGCCCAGCATGTGCTGGCCTATGACAATCAACACAATCCAGTTGGTACCGCGCGTATGTTGGTCAATGGACGTATTGGCCGGATGGCCGTCTTAGCACCCTGGCGTCGGCAAGGCGTCGGCGGCGCCATGTTAGTCCAGTTACTCGACCTGGCGCGCGCGCAAGGACTGAAACAGGTGTATTTATCCGCGCAATCCCAAGCCATGCCTTTTTACCAGCGGCACGGATTTAAACCAAAAGGCCCGACCTATCAAGAAGTCGGTATCCTCCACCAGAAAATGACGTGTCGCTTGCGGTAAATTCTTTATCTATACTGAGATTACTTGAGAGTAAAGTAGCAAGGGCACCACCAGAAATTCGTCATTCCCGCGAAAGTGGGAATCTATCTCATTCATTTTCTGGATCCCCGCTTTCGCGAGGATGACGAAATGACGAATTTGTGCTGATACCCGTAAGGAGTAGTGAGTAATGTTGGAACTAGCACAGTATCGACTTGGCGTGTCGAGCGATGATATCGTTTTGCAGAGTTCGCAAGACAATCAGCAAGTCGCGCTGGCCTTGGCGCAACAGGCGAGTTTGCATATTGATATATTCAGCCACGACCTTGAGCCGCGCTTATACGACAATACCGAATTTGCGGAGGCCATCAAGTCTTTTGTGTTAAAAGGCAATCACGCGCGGGTACGTGTGCTGGTGACGGAACCGGATTACGTGAACAAGAATGGTCACCGCTTTATTCAGTTATCGCGGCAACTAACCAGTTACATGGAATTACGGAAAACACACGAGGATTACACGAAAAACCCCGCGGCATTTCTGCTGGCTGACCAGCGTGGTCTGGTGTACCGAAGCATGGCCAGCCATTACGCGGGCATCGCTAATTTTAATGCGCCGTTAAAAGTTGCCGAACTCTTGCAATTCTTTGATGCGGCATGGAATCATAGTCGCCAATATACCGAATTTCGCCGCCTGTACATATAATCAATGAAATCTACTCTTACACACCTTGTTTTTTTCCTGACCACACTGTGGCTGTCCACCGCGAATGCAGAGCTTGAGATTGAAACCATTCAACTGCAGCATCGCACCAGTACCGAGATCATCCCGGTGCTGCAACCCTTCATCAAACAAGGTGGGATGCTCACGGGAACCGGCTATAAGTTAATTATCAAAAGCACGCCGGAGAATATCGAGGAAGTAAAACGTCTGCTGGCCGACATTGATAGTTCGCTCAAACAAGTACTCATCACCGTGGCACTCGCACACCAATTGGAACAACTGCAACAAGCCGAGCAAAGCCAGCTACAGGTGCAGGCCGGTGATGTCAATGTTAGCGTGGGCAGCACGCCGCAAACAAATCCTGCGCCGGGGGCGGCGGTATCGATCGACACCGGTAAGATCAAATACGACACGCGCCGTTATCAAACACAACAGCGCACCGCTGCACCCAGTTTGCAACAAATGAAAGTGGTCGAAGGCAGCTGGGCAACCATTCGCAGCGGCCAGTCGATTCCTATTGCAACACGTTCGCGCAACCCGGATGGCACCGTCACGGAAACACTGACCTACCAACATGTCATGAGCGGCTTTGAAGTCTTGCCACGGGTAAATAAAGATCACGTGACCTTGATGATACGGCCACAGAAGGCCAGCCTCGGCGCGCAAGGCGGCGGGCTAGTGGATATTCAATCCATGGAAACCACCGTGAGCGGTAAACTCGGTGAATGGCTGTCGCTGGGGGGTAGCACCACCCTCAATAACACCGACACCAGCGGCATACTTCATTCAACGCGAACCCGTGAGTCACAACACGATCAAATCTGGGTAAAGGTTGAAGTAATCAAACAATGACGTCCGCACTAATGCCGATTTATTATCGCATCATCCCCGATCGACCTGAAGCACATACGTATAAAGTCGTTTGCACGATCTCCCAGCCCGCTGCCGAGGGACAACGGGTTTGGTTGCCTGCCTGGATTCCGGGCAGTTATATGATCCGTGACTTTGCGAAAAACATCATCAGTCTGTCGGCGAGCTGCAACCATCAGCGCATTGCTGTCGATAAACTCGACAAGCAAACCTGGCAGTGCGCCGTCTGCGCTGGCCCTTTGATAATCGAATACGAAGTGTATGCCTGGGACTTATCCGTGCGCGCGGCACATTTGGATATCACCCACGCGTATTTCAATGGCACCAGTGTCTTCCTGGCGGTGACGGATCAGGAAAACAGTCCCTGCGAAGTTGATATTGTCAGACCTGTCGGTCCACGTTATGCGACATGGCGCGTTGCCACCACCTTATCACACAAGGCAGCAGCGGATTACGGCTTCGGTACCTATCACGCAGCGAATTACGATGAACTCATTGATCACCCGGTTGAGATCGGCGATTTCGCCTTGAGTGAATTTAGTGTTGCTGGTACCCCGCATGCCATTGCGATCACCGGCCGTCAGCAAGCCGACCTGCCGCGCTTAACGCGCGATGTACAAGTGATTTGCGAACAGCAGGTGCAGATGTTTGGCGAATTGCCCGACATGGATCGGTATTTGTTTTTGCTAACCGTGATCGATAACGGCTTCGGCGGCTTGGAACACCGTGCCTCGACCAGTTTGCTCGCCAGTCGCAAGAGTCTGCCGCATACCAACATGACGCAGCCCACGGATGATTACATCAATCTACTGGGCCTGTTCAGTCATGAATATTTTCATACTTGGCATGTAAAACAAATCAAGCCGCAGGAATTTATTCCGTATAATTTACAGCGCGAGGTGCATACACACCTGCTGTGGGCCTTTGAAGGTATCACCTCCTATTACGATGATCTGGGTTTGGTGCGCAGCGGTGTGATCAGCACCGAAAAATATCTGGAACTGCTCGGCAAGGCCATCACCAAAGTCATCCGTGAACCGGGGCGGTTTAAACAAAGCCTGCCGGAGTCCAGCTTCGAGGCATGGACAAAATATTACAAACAAGATGAAAACTCCCCGAATGCCATCGTCAGTTATTATGTGAAGGGTTCCTTGTTTGCCTTATGTTTAGACTTATATATACGGCAGCAAACCCACCAGTGCGCATCACTGGATGACGTGATGCGCCGCTTATGGACCGAGTTTGCTAAGGTCAATCGCGGCCTCAGTGATGACAGCATCAAGACTATCGTCGCGGAACTATGTGGAAAAAATGTGGATACCTTTTTCCAAACTTATTTAGAAGGCACGCAGGACTTACCGCTGACAGAATTATTAGCCCAGGTCGGTATTGATCTCCATTTACGAACGACAATGAGTGAAGAAGACCTGGGTGGCAAGGAAGGTGATAAAAAAGAGTATTCGATCTTCTCCCTCGGTGGCCGGTTTGCCAATGATGCGGCCGGTGTCAAAGTCACGCACGCGTATGACAACGGTGCGTTACAACACGCAGGGATTTCGGCGGGCGATGTATTGCTGGCCGCCAACGGCATTAAATTGAGCAAAGACAATTTGCGTACCGTACTGGCACCCTATCGGATCGGCGACCGCCTGCACATCCATGCCTTTCGTCGCGACGAATTAATGGAATTTGATCTTACTCTGGTCAGCGCGGAGGCGACAACGTGTTATCTCAAGTGGCAAACAGATGGTCGTGAAAAAGCCAAGACATGGATTGCGTATAAGGACCAGAAATGACAATGCGCCAATTAATTCCGGTTTCTCTACCCGCTTAGAAAACGCACACCCGACACGTCCACTTGTGTGAATGTCCCTTGCAGCCACCGATGCGCCAAGCCTTCTGCCATCTTCTCGGCAAAGGCCTGATCCTGAAAGTGTTGAATTAAGGTGGCGATTAAACTGACCTTCACTACGTCAGCGGTAAAATGGCGGGCCAACAGGGTCAGTGCGTCTTGTTGCGTGGGGCGCACGGTCGGCATGGTAAAGGCAATGGTTTGGATGGTTTCAAAATGAATCTTGGAAAAGACCGGGCGCAGGGTGCGGAGAATTTCATTGCGGACAATGCCGCTGACCACCCAGGTAATATTTTCCAATGCTTCAATCAATTCTTTGTCTACGCCCGGCTGCTCCTGAAAATAATCTAATGCCGGATAGTAACCTAACTGCTGTTGTTTGACATAGGCGTGCATCTGTCGTGCAATTTCATCACCCACCACCACCGGTGACGCGGCGACGTGACGTTCCACTGCCTCCAGTGGAATCTGTAGTTTGAGCGCCATGGCGATCTGCGATATCTGCAATGCCATAAATTAGAGTGGTCGTCCCTGCAAGTGCTGCAGATGCAACAGCATCGGTTTGACAATCGGTTCGATCTTTTTGCGCATGACTGTGCCCACTGCATCGGATACGGCAAACACCGGCGCAATCAACTGTTCACCGATACAGGAAAAAACCAACAGGCTTTCTATCATCGCTTGCGCCGCGGGGAAACTGCGCGTGAGTTGTGCAATCGCCTCACTGTGCGCACACTCGGCCTCGCCACGGGCAAGACATTGCGCCTCTTGCAGGAGTTGCTCAATGTCACGCCGCTTTTCAGCATGTGGACGTATGGTCATAAAGTAGTGTTCAATGGCCTCAAACAACGCCACCACCACATCCTGATTGGCCGGTTTATCCAGCACGGCACGGATGGTTTGCAAATAGGCCTGCCCTTCGCTCGCCATAATGCGCAGCAAAATATGGACGAAGGGATTGTTTTGTAATTCGACGGTTGTTACCGCCGCACACCAGCTTTCCCACAGGGGATGCGCGGTTGCGGGTTCAGGTAGGGCATCGGGCAAGGCCTTTAAAAAACCAACCAGGTAAGCATTTTTACGCTGACCGCGACTCCATAACTGCGCACGTACCGCTTCGCTGATTAAATTAGGCTGCAAAACGAGTCGCACGGACTCGATCATGTTGCGCGGCTCTTCCTCAAAGGGCAAAAACTCAACCAGAAACTCGGCTAATATTTTTCCCATTTCACCACTCGCCACATCGGGTCTTGCCAGCATGCGTCGTGCGTTATCCGCATCCGGCATCGCCCACCACGCACGCCGAGCCAGTTCATTCGTCAAGCCCGCAGCACCCACCACCGCAATGACGGCTTCGGGCTCGCCCAGTTTCAACAAACTTTCCAGATTCTCGGCCCGCGCCTGTCCCATGCGTGTCCAGCGTTTGAGAAACACCGGATAACCACCGGGTGAACCCAACACATGACTGGAGATTAATTCTTTGACGCGCCGGACATAAAGCTCATCTTTGCAATTGGCGCTCAGCTGAATCTTTGCCTCACCACGCGTCGTTAATCCATACAAAACCATTTTGCCTTCATCAATGCGAATCGCCTGTAATTCCTGATTCAATAGTACATTGAGGCGAAGGCTGTCAGTTTGTGAAAGTTGCATAGTCGAGGGCACATCGCCGGTGGCATTTATTGCGCGGTAGTATACGTGATTTCGCGCAGCGTATTGATCGATCGGCATGCAAGATAATCAATCGCGATCAACACAAAACATCAATTCAATTCAATTGAACCCGTTGTCCCCACGGTGTGGGGATTTTACCTTTGACCAACCACAGGACCGGATAGAACGGCGGTGTTGGTGGAAAGACCCCATCGGCGTCGGTAAAATAAATGAGCAAATCCGGGGCGCGATCTTGTTGATCCGCCCAGGCGAAGATCGGCCGGAAATCCGTGCCGCCACCGCCGCTGACATCGCGCGGCAGCGATAATTCTTCCCACGGCTCAAACACCCAGGGGCCATCGTGCGCCAATGCGGCATCACAGGCGTGCAAGGTCACGCGGGCACGCAGTTGTCCCTTGATCGCATCGATCTCGGTGACAAACTCTTTCATTTCTGTTTCATGGATTGAGCCGCTGGTATCCATGGCAATGATCACTTCAACTTGGCTGCTGCGTAAACTGGGAAAGATCGCCGGTTCGCCACGCCGGGTGGAGGGGCGTGTATAACTATAATCATCACGCGCCAGTCCCGTCATGTAACGCGCCAATAACATGCGCCAGGGCAATTGCGGTTGCAGCAGAAAATCCACTAACCGTGCCATGTCACCACTGAGCTTACCCGCTTGCAGGGCTTGTTGTGCGGCGCCCGCTAAACGTTGTTGCCATTGTACGCTTAAGTTGTCACGTTCATCATGCGACAAGGGCGGTGGTTGTGGCGCACCGCCCTGCTCATCATCCGCTTGTTGTTGCGGGTTTTGTCCGGCGGCATCTTGCTCTTGCTGTTCCGGTGGGGGTGGCGAAGGACGATCGTTGGGTTTGGTTTGTTGCTCCTCGGGATGATCATAGATGTGCATATCCAGGGTTTCATTATTTTCCCGATCTTCCATGTACGGATATATTTCTTCCGCGGTCATGCCGTTGTAGGTCCGTTCATGCAAGGTGCCGGGTGGTGGTGTTAAGCCGTCATTGATTAACAGAGGGTTGATGGCGAAATCACAAGCAAGATCCCAGCGGTGTTTGACCCGGTGTTCACGCCGGGCAAAATGTGCCAAGGCACAATGCAATGCCTCATGCGCAAGAATGAATTGGGTTTCTGCGAGGGTAAGTTGTTCTATATATTCCGGGTTGTAATAAAACTTGCGCGCATCCGTCGCGGTGGTTTTGCACCACTGCGGATCCGCCGAAACAATCGGTAAACGCAACACCAAAGCACCCAAGAACGGTTTATCCAGGATCAACCGTGTGCGCGCGGCGGCCAGTTTGGTTTCTATATCCAGTGGTTTCATTGACTAACTGTTCCTAAATGGTGTCCACTTACTCGAGTACATGAATAAACCACTCGGTTTTGTCATTTCGACCAACGGGAGAAATCTGTGGCTTAGCGATTATGTACTTGGTCGCAGTTGCGAAGATTTCTCCCGTTGGTCGAAATGACAATAAATTAAAAACATTTCCCATCATAGATATAAATATTCATTCCATGCTGATTGAGTGAATCATTATTCAATAAAGCAGACAGGAATAAGAACAGCTATTAAAACTTAAATCGGTAGCACAGAGGCGGAGAATATGGAGGAAATAATCATACTCTCGCAGCAACATTCACGTCCTCTGCCCATTTATGTTTTATCTTTACACTTCATACAACATCAATTCCGCGACCTCGTTTGCCCAGCGCGCAAATTGCGGAATGGCAAATAAGGATTCACCGATGGCACGATGCATATCCGTCACCATCATCACACCCATCTCACGTTGTGGAAACACACTGGCATAATTCAGTATGTGACCTTGTACTGTGGATGCATCGGCCTTGCCTTTGACACGAATCGCACGACCCACCAACGCCGTTGCCACCGCGTATTGCAAATCAATCTCCTTGGGCGCCGGCACCTGTTCACCGCGCACAATCGCATCCAGGTCTGGTAACTGATCCAGATTGTCGATGAAGGCCTTTAATTCAATTCCGGCGGCACGGCCCACACAGGCCTGCAACGCACCCAACAGTAAATCGGGATGATCTGCAAATTTCTGCACGGCGCGATGGGCAAACTCCCAGGAACGCGGTGAGGGGAATGCCGCCGGATTGTGCGCGGGATCAAAATCAAAGATCAATTCAGGTCGAAAACGTAGAAAGGCGATGATGCGATCATCGATGGCATTGGCATAGGCCCACGCCACCCAGTCATCGACATTCACATCCACGTCAAAATGCGAAAAGCGATTCGCCAGTGGTGCTGGCATGGTATAGGTCACGCCGCGATCCCCTTGCCGATTACCCGCCGCGAAGATCGCCCAACCATCCGGTACCTGATACGCACCCAAACGCCGATCGAGGATCAATTGATACGCCGCCGCCGAAACACTGGGGGGTGCCGAGGTGATTTCATCTAAAAATAAAATGCCGCGGGGCCCGTGGCGTTTAACATCCGGCAGCATGGCAGGAATTGCCCATTCGACCAACTCCCCTTGGCGAAAGGGAATGCCGCGTAAATCCGATGGCTCCATTTGTGATAAACGAATATCGATCAGCGGCACGGATTTTTTCATTGCTACCTGTGCCACCATTTGCGATTTTCCTACGCCAGGTGGTCCCCAGAGCATCACCGGTGTGTGATGACCCTGATCGGTACTGTGAAACTCCCGTTCCAACACTTGTGCTAACAAAACTGGCCGCATTGATATCCTCACCTTTAGGGCACCTCCGGAAATTCGTCATTCCCGCGAAAGCGGGAATCTATCTGATTGAATTCCTGGATCCCCGCTTTCGCGGGGATGACGGAAAAATGAATTTCCGGAGGTACTCTTTAACATTTCGCTAAGTATTCGTCACTGCTGGGTTGCTCAGAACCCCGCCATTGCAAACCACTTCTTGGCTTCCGCCACATCCTGTTGCACGCCATTGCCCTGTTCATACATCATCGCCAGGGTTGTTTGTGAACCCGCCAGTCCCTGTTCGGCGGCTTTGCGAAACCACAATGCGGCCTGCTTGCTGTCTTGCGGCAGGCACTCGCCCTCCAAGTACATGAAGCCCACGCCGTGTTGGGCCAGGGCATGGCCTTGTTCTGCCGCCGCTTTCATCCACTTCACGGCTTGCTCACAATTACGCACCGTCCCCAAACCATTCTGGTGCATAATGGCAACCCGATGCTGCGCATCGGCATTGCCCTCGTCGGCCAAGGGACTGAATAATTGCATCGCACGGGAAAAATGTTTGGCCTCGAAGGCGGCCATGGCACTGGTAAAATTGATTTCGGCATCATCAGACATAATAAATTTGCTTCCCGTTGTGTGCTAACCCATTAAAATATTAAGAGATTCTAACCTTACCGGCTGTCCGAGCCGCAAAATATATCCCAAGAGAGACACTCAGGAATTCACCCAAAAGCAATTCCGCGCCTCCCTATCGGGATATGTAGAAAATTCAATGACATTGCTTATACTTCGGGCCTATTTTGCGCAGGAGCGACCATGGCAGCAGCTTCACCCGTGACGATGACCAGTGGCCAGTTGGCCTTGCGGACATCGATCCAAAAAGTTGCCACCGGACCGGAGTACAGTAAGGACCTGTCGTATGCGGAAGCGCACGCCGCGATGCAGCAGATTTTGCTTGAGACCGCCGACCCCGTGCAAATCGCGGTATTTTTTATTGCCTTGCGCATGAAACGTGAAACGAATGATGAAAACAAAGGGGTGTTGCAGGCTATCATTGACAGTGCAGCCATCGTTCAAGCACCGGTGGATGAAGTGCTGGATATCGGTGACCCCTATGATGGCCATGCACGTGGATTACCGATGGCCGCTTTTATACCCGCGGTGATGGCGTCTTTAGGCGTGCCCACCGTGTGTCATGGGTTGGATTCGGTCGGACCGAAATACGGTGTCACCCATCGTCGCATTTTAAAAACTTTGGGTGTGGATGTGGAACTGACACCCCAAGCTGCGGCACAGCGCCTGGGTAAAACCCATATTGGTTGGGCGTACCTTGATCAAAAAATGTATGCGCCACACCTGCACAATTTGGTGGGTTTGCGCGCCCGTATCGTCAAGCGCCAGGTGTTGACGACGGTTGAGGTGTTGGTGGGGCCGATCCGCGGACGCAAGCAAACGCACCTGCTCACCGGTTATGTGCACAAGGCCTATCCGTCCATTTACTCGGAGCTGGCCCGTTTTGCCGGATTTGATTCGGCCATGGTGGTACGCGGTGTTGAAGGGGGGGTGATTCCTTCATTGCAACAACCGGCCAAGTTGTATTCGTACCAGAATAAAGGAATGGAAGTCGAAGAAGAGATCGATCCCAAATTACTGGGGATTGAACAAACCACGCGTGCGGTACCGATACCCAAGGATACCACCAAGACACCCAGCGCGGGTGATGACATCGCCAGTGCCTTCGATGTGGATGCCGTCGCGGTGAATGCCGCACAGGCCGGGATGGAAGCGCTGCAAGGTAAACCCGGACCGGCACGTGATGCCTTAATTTATGCGGCGGCCTTGTGTCTGCGGCACCTTGGGCGCGCAGCGGATTTGCCGTCAGCCGCGGCGATGGTACGTGCAGTATTGGATTCAGGTAAGGCCCTCGCCCATTTTAAAGGGGTCTGAGGTAAATTTAGGGTTGTTTTTTATTTAACATTTATTTTTAGCAAGAGGAGAAAACCATGAAGGCAGCGGATCTAAAGCAATACAACGTACATGTTACCGCAATGGAAAAAGCGGGTGTTGACCCTGAGTATGTCCAAGGTTGGCAGGGTGGTTTCCTGGTAAACCCCAAGCGTGAACAACAGCGGTCGAATGAGAAGTATGAAGCCGGTTATGATGACGGTGTTGCACACAACACCGACAACTTTAAAAAATGGGCGAAGAAATAATTGAGTCCCATTTGTTGCGGTCAATAAAAAAGGCGGGGTATCCCCGCCTTTTTTTATTTAACCACTTAATCAGGAAACGCTTACAGAAACAAATTCGGCACCGAGCGTTTTAGCGTCGAGAATATCTCCGGTACTTCCACGTCAATGATTTGATCACCGACCCAGCGGCGGTTTTTCTCCCCCATTTGTTCGGTGACGCGATCCCCAAAAAAACGCCGCATGGGAAAACTCGGGCCGCCACTTTCGGCATCATATGAAAACTCGGCATAATCGGCCAACCGGGTATTCAGCAAATCAATAAATTCCTGGCGGTACTCGCCGGGCCCGACGAGTTCTTTTTTGTTGTCATACATATTCTTGGCGGATTTGGCCGCCAATTCCGTCATGAAACGTACACGCGCATCGGCATCGAAGCGATCGATTGTCATTCGATCGATGACATGCAGCGTGAAACACAGAAACTCAGCAATGATATTCAGGCGTTGTTGCTGTGTGTCGGTTTGAAACTCATAGTTTTCCATGTTCAAGATACTGTTCTGCGCAATCCGCCAGGCAATAAAGGCCAAGGCCGCCCCCACCTCTTCCACGGAATGAGTTTTATCTTTGTTACCCCACTTGCTCCTAACCCGCACGCTGACTTACCTCATTTAATAATTCTCTGAAAGATTCTGTGTCTAGCAGCCTGTTGAAAACCGTGATCAGGGGATGCAGCGCAAGGCGGATGCGGACGAAAAAGCGGACGAGCGCAAGGACGCGCGAAGGTAGAGCAATGCAGGAGCAATTGCCGAGCTTACACGCAGTAAATGAGCATATTGAGTCC
>Ga0315281_10001493_pt1 | contig 34606 bp, 41 predicted proteins | sample YL17G07_0_MG_FD_204540 | JGI IMG/M metagenome (GOLD analysis project Ga0315281, IMG submission 204540) | Sediment microbial communities from Yellowstone Lake, YNP, Wyoming, USA - YL17G07_0 | ecosystem: Environmental > Aquatic > Freshwater > Lake > Sediment | place: USA: Wyoming | collected...
TACCATCTAGCCTCACCCTCGACTATACCGCCAGTATATTTTTGGCGGCACTGCTCGGCGCACTGATAGGAATAGTCAGCGGGGCGCTTGGCGTCGCTGGTGGTGAACTTCGAATTCCGGCGTTTATGTATATTTTCAACATGCCAATCAAGACCGCAGGTACTGCGAGCTTGCTTGTATCTATACCAACGGTCGCTGCTGGGGCACTCAAACATACTAGGATGAAGCACGTAAGCAGAGGAGTTATTTTCATTTGCATTGCGATGGCGATACCGTCTGCAGTAGGGGCCTTCATCGGTGGTCGCTTGGCTTTGGTGGCCGGAGAAGCGTTCCTGAAAGCCCTACTTGGAATCATCCTTTTGTTAGCGACTGTACGAATATTGAAGCCGTAAGAGCTCAGGTTCCAACTCGAATTGTTTCTGTAAGGTTGCGTAGCGTGCGAATTGCCGAAAGTGCGGCAAGGTAGCTCGTGCGCGGGTTGTCCGGTGAAGGCACGTTTCTCGCCTCAGTCACAAATTCACCCGCCTTGCCTCTGACATGAATCTCATGCACATTGCGGTCGAGCGATGGATCTGCGACAATCCGTACCTTTGTTTTATCGAACCCAACGCCCGCCAAGCTAAGGGTCGCTGCGACATTGACGCTCTCTGGAAAGGCTTTGACCGCCTCTCGCGCAGGCCCCTCAAACACGACAATTGGTTTCTTTATCTTGGCCAAATCTAGGCCACGTTCTCGAACATATGCGCTCGACGCTAGGGTCTTCGCTAGCTTGCGCGTGGTCAACGTTGCCTCCTCGATTCCTGCAATCTTCGCCGCTTTGATGCCGTCTATCCCCAATATCGCACCCGATGGCACGTAAACTTTCTTTCCGGCTCTTTCCGCTTCTTTCTTTATATTTTCGAGCAATTTTTCATCTCCAAGAGCCCCGACACTCATTATCATCAAATCTTTCTTGAATCCGAGAACATCGAGCGCGTACTGGGCAACGGCCACTCGGGAAGCTGCCTCGACGACTAGATCTACATATTTGTCCGCCAAAATCTCCTTGATGCCTTTGGCTAACTTTGGTTTAGAGCGCAACTTCTTGGCAAGTGACTCGCAACTTTCAAATCGAATGTCGAAGAGCCACGCTAGCTCCACCTCACCTGCTTCGCCCGCATCTATAGCTTTCGCTATCATTGTCCCAATCGTGCCACACCCGATGAGTGCAACTTTATATCCGACCATGTCGACTCCCCAAACACTTTATTTGATAGCTTTATGAATGCTGCTAATCAAAATTCACCCTCAATACTTTTAAGCCACTAGAATATATTCAAACAAAATCTTGAGCATGGGGTTAACTCGATGATGAGCAAAATAGCGAGAATGTGTGAGCAGAGGCCACGCACAGTTATCCTAGTCGCGGTACTCCTTTCGTGTTTCATGGCATACGGCGTCACGAAAGTGTCGATGAACACTGACTTTAAGAAATTCCTTCCAGAGGGCTATCCATCCGTCAAGACAACACTCGAGCTGGAAAACCAATTTGGCGGCACATCAAGCGAGATGATCCTGCTTAAGGCTGACAACGTTACTAAAGCAGATGTTATCAGAGCTATGCTCGCGCTAGAAAACACCCTGCAGTCCGACCCACAACTCGATAATTACATCACAGACATTTTGATGTATACTGATTCTATCCTCAGATATATTCCGAACTATGAATTGCTCCCAGACAATATACTTGAAGCGAGTGTTGGAACAATTTTAGAAAATCTTTTGCCGAATCCTCAAACCGCTGGAGAGATAAACAAACTTTTGACTGCAGATAGGAAAGCCACCGTAATCTATGTTTACACCAACACGAAACTCTCTAGATCCGAACTCATTGACAAAACAACGATCCTCAGGACGCATGTCGACGATTTCAAACGCGCCTACACCAACTTGACAGCGAGCGTCGGAGGCACATACTCCAGCTACAGCGACATCATGGCGATGATGAACCGGGACAACAGTATCCTGATTCCAGTCGCCGCGATCCTCGTAATAGTAATCTTATTCCTGACATTTAGACGATTTTCAGACATCCTCTTGTGCTTGATCGTGATCGGTTTGGGAAGCTTGTGGGCAATCGGCGCGATGGGGCACCTTGGAATGGACTTCACAATGGTTCACGTGGCCCTAATACCACTCCTCTTGGGCATGGGAGTCGCCTACTCAATATACATCTTATCTCGCTACTACGAAGGGCGCGGCAAGGGATTGCGTGCTGAAAAAGCCGCTGTGATTTCAGTTAGCACAATCGGCATGGCTATCCTCATGTGCATGATAACGACTGTGATTGGTTTCGCCTCGTTTTCGATTTCTGATCTCCCCCCAATACAGACCCTCGGCATTCTCGCTGGGTTGGGGATTTTCTCCACATTCGTTCTCGCAACCACCCTGTTGCCGTCCATAATCATCCTGAGAGATGGGGGAAAAATAGGAAAAGTGAAAGCGGTTGCCGCTAAAAGAGGAAAAAGATTAGACATGGCTCTGTCAAGCGCCGCGGCGGGTGCCGAACGCCACAGAAAAATTGTAGTTCTCATAGTAGCCGGCGTAGCGGTGCTATGTGTAGTTTCCGCATTCGGAATTAGCACGACGATGTCGTTTGAAACATTCTTACCTTCTGATGTAGAATCCATAGCAACACAAAACGAAATAGAAAAACTATTCGGTGGACAGTCCCAACTCTTTGTTTTGGCGAAAGGACAATTCTTGAACCTCGGCGGGCTGGGGAACATGTATCTATTTGAAAACGCCGTTCTCTCCGATGTAAACAACCCTCAGCACCAACTTATCACGAGTTCGCTTAGCTTGGCAGACTTGGTCTTTGCTCGCGCAGGAGAAAATGTGCTTTCGCTGACAGAGTCGAAAATTTTAGCCATAGTCGAAAATTTGAGAACCTCGCCGGATACTCAGACGTACATGAGCATGCTCTTGTTAGAAGACAATAGTAAGGCCGTAATACTCTTCAACGTGAACGCAACGACTGACAAGGATATGGAGCAAGCAACTAAAATTGTTAGGGCCCATGTTCCGAGTTACACCAGCGCATCTCTTGACCTCACCACGAACGGGGATCCAGCGGTCGGAGGTGAGCCAGCCATCATGGCCGATATCTTAGGAAGCATCACCTCAGGAATGTTGAAAACGACTTTGGTGGCGATGGTCCTCTGCCTCGTCGTTTTAATTATAATTTTCAAGTCCCCGATAATGGGCGCCATGTGTATTTTGCCCGTGGCTTTGGTATTGGCCCTTGAACTCGGAACTCTGCGGCTCCTAGGTTGGTCGCTCGATGTCTTTGCCATGGGGATATCAGCGCTCATCGTAGGCTCTGGGATAGACTACAGCATTCAGATGGTCTACCGATTCAGGGAGGAGTGGAAGACCCACGGCCGGCCGCCACAAGAAGCAATAAGGACGACTGTGATGAACACTGGCACGGCCATTTTAGCGGCGATGGCTACGACAGTCGGAGTTTTCATCGTGTTGGCACTTTCGAGGATGCCGGCGCTAGGCAGGTTTGGAGGTCTAACCGCGATCGTGATCACCTATGCCCTGCTAGCGGCACTCTTCGTTTTGCCGTGTATCATCATGTTCTACGCGCTCCGTAAGAGAAAAACACGGGCAACAAACAAACGTTAAGCAAGAACGAGTATACTGCATCGAAGCCCTTCTCAAGCAGGGCACTTTCCAGCCTCCGTAGCGGTAAGATGGCCAACTCGGCGATACCATCGTCACTATGTGGCTGTGCAAACAACTTGCGCTCCACATAACGTCTGAACGGTGCTGGGATCTTGTCGCGTGGCACGCAGGAAAGGAAACCCGCCAAAAATGACAGTTGATGATTTAACATGTTCGACTCGTCAGCTGTAATAACTATATCGTGAGTACGCAATATTCCGCCCTCAGTCGGACATTTATGAATTTGCTGCAGATAAATAAAGTTTTGGTTATTCATTTGCGTTTAGAGGTGACGTTAAAACTTTTAGTGGTGGGGTCGCCGAGATTTGAACTCGGGTCACTGGCTTTTTTGCGCGATGCGACCCAAAGCCAGTAGGATAGACCAGGCTACCCCACGACCCCAAAGTAAAGGATACACACAAAGTTAAAATCATGGCGGTCTTCGCAACTTTACCAAAGCGCCTCAATCTTTCGTGCTATTGAATCCACGGCACTCGTACCAAGCGACGCGCTCCAAAAACTACCCATTTTATCCACTTCGATGCTGGAGCCGCCGGTGGGTCACGATCCCACGACCTGCGGTTTACAAAACCGCTGCTCTTCCAACTGAGCTACGGCGGCCCATAAAAACCTAGTTTTCTCGTAAAATAACTTGCCGCCTTGCGCGCTTACCTGCGCCGCTTGAACTTTACCACGCCCTCGACGATATCCTCGATCGCCGCACGAGGGTTCTTGGCGCAAGCGACTGCGCGGGCGAGCAGCACCCCCTCGGCACCCAACTTCAAGGCGAGATACACGTCCTCACCACTAGCTATGCCGGCGCCACAGAGAACTTTGATCCTCGAGTTGACGCGGCGGACTTCTCTGACAGTATCACCTATCACCTCCGGTTTGACCTTCGAGACGGCACGTCCAGTACCTATCAGCTCAGGTGGCTCCACCGCAACTATATCTGGCGCGAGCCTCGCCACCTCCATGCTCCGCTCCACATCTCGCCCGCAAACTAAGCTTACCATCCCGAGCTCTCGAAGGCGCCGCACCACCAGCTCTATCTCCGGCATCGTGAGCGCTCGCTCCGAGTGGTTCACGAGGGAGCCGACAGCGCCGGCCTCCTTTGCCGCCTCGGGCAGAACCCATCCGGTGAATCTCCCAGACTTGAGCGGGTCGACGTGTTGGGCGAGCACGGGGATATCCACGGCCTCTGCAACCCTGTAAATGTCAAAAGCTTGAAGCGCGACCGCGACGTTCACTTTTTTTCTCTTGGCCACACCTGCTATAATTTTCGCGAGCCTGACCGCGCGCTCGCCAGTCGCCTCCACGTATGTCTTGAAGTTCACTACGACCAATGGTGTCTTCAACATCTTCACACACAGCGAACTTGGAACTAGAACCTAATAAAACATTCAGAATTCGGGGACGAAGAAATACATCGATTTCAAAAGTCCCAATTACGCCGAGGTCGCACACAAAGACGACAGAATGTAAAATTTTTAGCATGCGGCACCGAGCATCAAACATGCGCAATCTGATGGCAATTACATTTATCATCTCGCTCGCAATGGGCATCACTGGCCTAGCCCTGCCGCTGTATGCGAACGACCTCGGCGCGAGCTATACTGAGGTCGGCCTGCTCGGCACGACCTACGTCGCCCTCAATTTTTTATTTTCCCCACTAGCAGGGCACTTCTCCGATCGACGCGGCAGGAAATCTCTCCTCGTACTGGGACTTTTTCTCGTCTCCATCTCGTTTGCCTTGTACCTAGCTATAAACGCTGTCTGGTGGCTGCTGGCGGTGCGGTTGCTTCAGGGGGCCGCGGAAGCGCCGATCTGGGTGAACGCGCAGGCCGCCGCGGGTGATCTTTCGAGGGCCAAAACTAGAGGGAAAGCGATGGGCACCTACGGCGTCTCTTGGGCGGCCGGTTTTTCCGTCGGGCCCCTCCTCGGCGGCTACATGTACAAAACCGTCGGTGCTACTCCGACATTTATCCTCGGTGCCGTCATCGCGTTTGCCGCAATGTTTATCGCACTAGCGACCGTCCTACCGAAGCCGCAAATAATACCTCAACACATAAAAATTCGTGAACTCTTACCACCGTGCCTCTTGGGCTTCGTCTATGTAGGCGTATTATCCATCGTCTTCACGATATTCTCCGTATATGCCTACAGACTTGGAGTATCAGCCACGGAAGTCGGGCTACTGATAACTATTTTTGCCGCTTTCCGCATGTTGCTCTTCATCCCGATGGGTAAGTTTTCCGATCGGCATGGCCCCAAATCAGCCATTCAATGGGGGCTCGTATTCATCGTGATCGGCTCGATTGGTTTGGCGGTTGTGCAAACTTATCTCCTATTCGTGCTCATGATGATAATTTTGGCTGCCGCAGAGGGCGCAATTTATCCGTCCGTAATGAGCATAGTTTCGAAGTTCGGCGGGCAGACCTCGGCATACGTGATAGGTATCTATAATGCCGTGTCTGTGCTTGGATGGGCGGTGCTTCCTCCGATCGGTGGGTACCTTGTGGACAGGGTGAGCCCATTTGCGCCCTACCTGATGTGCGCCGGGATAGCGCTCGCGGCGTTGCTCGCGCATCGAAAACTGTTTCCGAAAAAATAATGGTGCCGGGGCGGGGGGTCGAACCCCGACCTCGGGATTTCTCACATCATCTCGTGGATCAGCACTCACAACCGCCTTGCGAGGTTATGAGTCCCGCGCTCAACCACTGAGCTACCCCGGCACGATTAAAAATCAATGCACATCGATTTTAAGTCTTCTTGAGGGCGCGTGCGAAATTTACGAAATCCTTCTTAGACTTCAGAATTTTACAACCACCTTCGTGACCTACAAGGACAATATCGGCAACACCAACGAATATACCATTTTCGATGACGCCCGGCACGCGGTTGATCACTTGCTCTAGTTTGGCCGGATTTGAAATCGATCGAAACTTGACGTCGACGATGTAGTTTCCATCATCTGTGACGAATGGCGCACCTGTTGGTGTAACGCGTAGAACGGGCTTTCCTCCGAGCTCGGCCAACCTGCGAATCGCTGTTTTATACACGAATGGCAACACCTCGACAGGCACGGGCATTTTTTCTCCCAGAAGACTGACAAGCTTAGTTCGATCTACCACTATCACGACACGCTTTGCGGCATCGGCGACGATTTTTTCACGCGTTTGAGCGCCTCCTTTGCCCTTTATCATGTTGAAACTGGTGTCCACTTCGTCTGCGCCGTCTATCATCAAGTCCAGCCTCCTGTATTCGTGAAGCGGGGCAAGCTTTAATCCAAGTTCGCTGGCCAGCCTCTGGGTCGCGATAGAGCTAGGCACAAAAGAAGCGTCATGTTTCAGCTTTGCTAGGTATTTTACAACATGAGCAACGGTGGATCCAGAACCAAGACCAACTATCATACCTCGTTTAACAAGTCTCGCTGCTGCCTCCGCAGCCGAAATTTTCCAATCTTCGACGCCCAATCAAGCACCAAAAAAGTTTTTGCGTCAAGTTATTAAAATACTTCGTCATCAAGAAAGATTAAATAAGCTTCGCAAATATTAACATGGTTGATTTCCATGAAAAGAAACGTGTCTGTGAAGGAAGCGATGACAGAAAAAGTGCTCACTACTGCTGCCACCGCTACAGTGGCTCAAGCAGCTAGAGTCATGGCAGAGCGCGGCGTCGGGAGCATCGTCATAGTAAAAGGAAAAAAACCAGTTGGGATTCTAACTGAGAGAGACCTCCTCATGAAAGTGGTCGCTGAGGATACCAAACCGAGCACCATCCGGGTAGGTAAGGTGATGTCAAGCCCAGTGCTGACGGTAAACCCAGATGTAGAGATAACCGATGCTGCCAGGACGATGGTCAAGAACAAGATAAGGCGCTTGCCTGTGGTGGAACGAGGAAAACTAATAGGCATCATTACGGCCAGCGATATCACAGCGATTTCCCCGGAGTTGATCGATGTCCTGCCTTCGCGCCCGGAAGCGGCGCCAGGCGAGGAGATAGAGGAAAGCGTCTGCGAGGTCTGCGGCGAGGTAACTCAGTCTCTCTACGAAGTCAACGGCATGTGGGTCTGCGATAACTGTCGCGATTTCCTGGGTGGGTAGATGATGGAATGCCGAGCGACCTGCTAGCGAGGGGCCGCGTAAGTGAAATTATGCAACCTTATTCGTTTTTTGTTTCTCCTTCTGATCTGATTACAAAGGCTCGCTCCATCATGCGCGACAGCGGCCTAAGAACTCTTCTTGTCTTGAAAGATGGTAAGCTTGCGGGCATGATAAATTTGAAGCAGATAATGCGCATCACCTCTACCCGCTCAAATGTCACGGTCGCAGGTCTGATGATGCCACCGAGGCCCGTCACAACGCCGGATGAAAGCTTAGACAAAATTGCGCAAGACATTGTGAGCTCCGAGGTGTCGATGGCACCAGTAGTACGAAGCAGGAGCGATTCGACAATTGTTGGTATCGTCAAGCTCGATGATATCCTGCGTCACATCAAAAAAGCGCCCCATTCGAGCAAAGTGACCATCGCCGAAATTATGAGCAAGAAAGTCGTCGGGTGCGCCCCAGATGATGATATCTCGCGCGTATGGAGGCTCATGGAAGAAACAAAATATTCTGGGCTACCGGTGACGCGCTACAACAAGATCAAACACATAACCGAAGTCATAGGTATGATAACTCGTTCCGATATAATTCGCTCGGGAGCGACGAGGCTCGAAGAGGAGTCCGACAAGGGACGATTTCAACATCCGTCCAGCGTAAAACATGTCATGCGCACACTGCCCATCGTGGCCCCACCGAACATGCCAGTCTCGGAGGCGATCGAGCTGATGCTCAAACACGACATCGGGCGCCTGCCTGTAGTGGAGGACGGTGACCTGGTGGGCATAGTTTCACGTTCCGATGTCGTGAAGGAATGGTTGAGGTGATCACATGCGAAGGCCTTCCCCCCACATGAGTTACAAATCGCGCGCAGGAGGTCGTCCCCTCGATTTTCATTCGAGGCTGCGGAAGGAGGAGGGCAACATAATGCCCATCGCGAGGCGCAGCGTCATAACAATCCAGCCAACGACGCGCATAAAAGATGCTGCTGAACTCATGATAAAAAATAAAGTGAGAAGGCTGCCAGTCGTCGACTCTGGCACGAAGCGAATGATCGGCATCTTGATCACTCGCGATATCCTCGATTTTCTTGGGGGCGGGGAAAAGTCCAAAATCATCGAAAATCGTTTCAAGGGAAACTTCCTCGCCGCAATAAATGACGCCGTGCGAACGATCATGTCCGAAAAAGTTGTCTGCGGAACCTCCACGATGTCCGTCAACGACGTGGCGCAACTTCTCTGGAAAACTGGCATGGGTGGCGCACCTATCGTGGACGAAAATCAACGTGTCGTCGGCATAGTCTCAGAACGTGACTTTGTCACATTCACGCCGGCCGTGACCGGAACACAAGTAGGCTACCACATGACGCGGAATGTCATAAGTGCTGAACCCGAGCTGCAGATAAAAGAAGCCGCTAAAAAGATGGTTTCTCTGGGCGTGAGACGTTTGCCCGTCGTCGAGGCGCGTGCGTTGGTCGGCATCATCACGAGCGTCGACATCCTTCGCTACTTTGGCACGGGCAAAATGTTCGAGTACATGTCCACGAACCGCGTCGACGAAGCAATGTCCGTCGGGGTAGAGGATATAATGACGCGCGATGTTCTGACTGTGGCTCAAAATACGGATGTGGGGGAAGCGGCAAGACTGATGGTCGAACGTGGCTGTGGTGGATTGCCCGTCGTCGAAGGAGACGAACTCGTCGGCATCATCACCGAGCGCGATATTTTGGGGTTGTTGATTTGAAAGTAGCAGACATCATGAGCGCACCTGTCATTTGTATGCATTCGACTGAACCTGTAGCTCACGCTCGAAACCTCATGTTGCGCCACAGGATAAAGCACATAGTAGTTCTCGAAAAGGGAAAGCCCGTGGCGACGCTTTCGATGAAAGATTTGATCAGAGCGATGTTGGCCGAAGGTGGGGCGATCGACAAGTGGCGGCCAATCGATAATTTTCCGGCCTCCAGGGTGATCAGCGGCAAGCTAATAACCGTCGACCCAAGCACACACATAACGAAAGCTGCAAGCATGATGTTAAAGCACGGCATAAGTAGCATACCGATCGTAAAAAACTACGAGCTTGTTGGTATTCTGACGAAAACAGATGTCGCGCATTATTTCGCCTCAAATATGGTGGGGCAAGCGAAAGTCGTGGAGATGATGACGAGCAAGATCATCACCGCAAATCGATACCACTCCTTGCGACACATCCTCGATCTGATGGAGCAAAACAAGGTAGGTAGAGTAGTGATCGTCGATGGAGGGAGACCGATAGGCATCGTCACCGCAGCAGACATCGTATTCGCGCAGCTCGAAACGCCCGATGGAGGCGCTCCGCAGCAAATGGTGAAGTTCACGCGCAAAGCAGAACGAGCCTCTCGACCAAAATATAGGTATGTAAAATCTGTTACAATTACTGTTGAAAATATTATGAGGTCGGAGTTGTTGACAATCTCCGCCGATGAAGACGCTGCAAGAGCTGCAAACATCATGCTTGAGAGTGGGATAAGCAGCCTCCCCGTGGTCAAAGACGACAAACTTATCGGCATAATAACTAAAACAGACATAATGCGAAAGGTCGCGGAGATGGGCGATTGAGATGAGAGTCAGCCAGATAATGACATCGAACGTCATAACGATCGACAAAAATCTGCCTTTGACGAACGCGATCGATATTATGCAGCGGCATGGAATTTCTCGCCTCGTCGTGACGGATGCAAAAAAAATCGTCGGGGTGATGACCGAGAAAGACATCATGCGCGAGCTCGGCTCCTCGAAAACCGGTCGCCTGCTTCCGGAGCACATCCACGTCTCGAACCTCATGACGGCCAACCCGATAACCGTCGCGCCGGAGGTCATGGCTAAGAGGGCCGCCGAGATAATGCTCGAGCACGACATCAGCTGCCTGCCCGTCGTGGCCGGCGGCGAACTTCTGGGCATCGCCACCAAGCTCGACTTCGCGAAGGTTTGCATGGACTTCGACGACATCTTCACCGGCCAGGTGATGCAGGCCTCGCCGATAACCGTCTCGCCAGGCGACCGCGCCATCCACGCCAGAAAACTGTTGCTCGAGGAGGACCTCGTCGGGCTGCCTGTGCTCGAGGGCGGCTCGCTCGTTGGCATCGTCACGACCAGAAATCTGGCGATGAAGCTCGCAGCCTTCCAAGAGGTGGTGCCGGACCGCTTTAAAAGCGAGCGCATCCGCAATTTGCTGGTCGGCGACATCATGACTCAGCCCGCGATGAGCACCAAAACGGACGAAAAGCTGGCGGATGTGGCACGTACTATGTTTGAAAAGCGCTTCTCGAGCGTGCCCGTGATGAACCTCGCCGGAGAGCTCGTCGGGCTGATCACGAAGACCGAGCTCACCGAGGTCGCGAGGGAGCGGCTCTGAGCAATGCTTTAAGATTTATCGCCCAGTTAAAATTGGGCGGCCGTGGTCCAGCCTGGTTAGGACTCAGGCTCCCCAAGCCTGCTGCGCGGGTTCAAATCCCGCCGGCCGCACCACTCACCAAAAATGAATCACCCTCAGGGAAAATAAGAAACCTCAAGAAAAACTCAAACGTGACGAAGAAAACGAGAAGACCAACTTTTTATTTACCTATGCAAAGCCTCGCCCCTTCAGCGATGACCCAGATGAATATGACTATGGCCGAAAGCGTTTCCGGAATCGCCAATCCGATCCAGGCCCAACTAAACGCCCATGGGAGGCCAGCGAGGACTCCCGCCAGCACCGTTAAGAGCCCGAACTTCTTGGACCCCGCCACGATGGAGCCCGAGCCAATCAGGAGGAGCGAGAGAGAGGAAATCCCGAAGAAGGCCACGGCGACGTAGAAATGGATGTCCCCCGCCTCCGTGAACACCCCTATACCCGAAAGGGCGATGGCGCCGATGAAAAGTAGCGCTGCCCCCGCGCGTTCGAGAGCGCTCCTCCCGACGACAAACAGGCCGGCCGCGAACACCATCATGAGGATCCCGCCGACTATCAACCCGGAGTTGAATATCGAAGCAGCCCCGCTCACGCCGAGGTCGCTCAGCGCGTTCGCAGTCCAGCTGAACCCGGGGGACTGAGATATGGCGGCGAGCACGGACGAGAACACCACGACGGAGGCGAGAATTCCACATACCCAGGCGACCATCATCATTTTCTTTTTGACCACGATATCGAACTCCGTTTAAATTATCATTGTTTTCTTTTTAAAGCTCGCCCTTGGGTCAACCGCGCCACAGCTATTTTGATACGAATGGATTTCCGCGGATGAAAAATCTGAGCTTCCGCTTGAGGTCTGCGCTGACCCCGATGCGGTGTGAGCGTGCGATCTTGAAATTTGTGAAAGTATCATCTAGAACTGTCAAAACCCGTGAGCGAGTCAAGTCCATTTTGTGATGATCGTAGGTTATTCCCATCGCCTGTGTCAATCTACCCGGACCTGAAGTCAACAATTTTTTATCTTCGACACCACGACGAGATTTCATCAATTCAATTCCATCCAACGGCTCGAGCGCCCGTATCAAAACCGCTCCTGGTGTTCCCTCTCTTTCGACCGTGACGTTGAACATCCACTTTGCATGAACCATGTAAATGAAGGCCAGGCCTCCGCGCCACCACATGAGCTCATTCAGCTTCGTGCGCTTGCGCGACGCCCTGGACGCTGGGTCGCCCCTGCCGAAGTAGGCTTCGGTCTCGACTATTTTACCGATCGTTGTGCCCTCGGGCGATCTGTGCACCAACACCTTGCCCAGCAGCTCCCGTGCTACCTTCGCCGGGTCGCGCTCGTAAAATGACCTGGGAAACGGCTTCATCCGATGCACCACCAAGATTTTAGAGGGAAGGTTAAAAATAACGTCGGTATAAGTAAATCGGGAGGTTTGAGATGAAGCTTGACTCACTAGTGAGAGAGAAGTACCCGGAGTTCATCGCGGGCTACGTCCGCGTGAGCGGCGTGACCATCGAGCCGTCCGTCGAGGGGCTCGTCGAGAGGAAACGCGAGATATTCAGCGACCTCAAGGCTAGATATGGTGCGGTGCCGGCGCTCGACATCTCCGAGGTGAAAGCGTACCGCGCTTTCTTCAAGGCGATGGGCGCTGACCCATCGAGCTATCGCCCGGCCCCGGAGTTCCTGCTCAGGCGCGCGCTGGACGACCGCTTCCCGGCGGTAAACAACGTCGTGGACTCCTGCCTCTTGGCCACGGTGGAGAACTGGGTTGTTGTAGGTGTCTACGATGTAGATCGCGTGAAAGGGCAAGCCGTCACGACGCTCGCTGCAGAGGCCGAGCCGTTCGAGCTGATCGACGGGCGCAAGGTAAGCCCGAAGCTCGACGAGATAATTTTGCGCGACGATGAGAAACTGCTGTCCGCGTATACGCTCGGCGATGCGAAAGCGACACTGATAAAGCCAGAGACGAGCAACGTCCTGATGGTCCTCTGGAACGCTCCGAGTGTGTCTCGAGAACGCGTCGAGAATGCGCTCGCGGCGGTATCGACATACGCGCGGAAGTACTGCGGCGGCCACATCGACGAAAAAGCGGTTCTCTAGGGAAAAAATCAGCCAACTTCGTGGCGCTGATTTGACGATAACGTGCCACAATTATCCGAAAATTGAGCATTTGTTATATTTATAACAGTATTACGGTAAATATGAACCCAAAAATAAAGAACGCGACTAAAAATTCCCCAGATGGCCTTTTTTGCTTAGTGTGTCTAAGACACACAACCGCGATTTTTGGAGCTACTACATTAGGGAGCGAAAACTTTTAAAATTGCCAAAGCTAAAGAAAAATTTTTAGAGGCTTGTGCGGAGGCCAAACGAACAGATTGGACTCTGAGAAATTACTACTCAACCCTGAACAGATTGGCTAGTGCTTTCCCCGATATGGAAGTGGAAAACTTGACACCCGATATTATTGAAGGCTGGCTGAAATCTTTAGAGGTCAGCCGCGTGGCCCGCCAACAATACAAGCTCCGATTGCGGCCGTTTTTCAAATGGCTCATGGCACGGGCCTTAATCCCACGAAACCCTATGGATGGGATTATCATGCCGAAAATCGAACAACACAAAATCGCCGAAGATGAATGGCTGACCTACGATGAATGTGAGCGATTGTTAAACGCTTGCGAGAATTGGGGGCAACGGGCAACAATCTTAGTAGGGATCAGAAGCGAGTGCAGGCGCGAAACTTTGACATCTAAAGACGTGAAATTCGACCTTGAAAAATGTGAATTGGCAACGTTTGAAAAAAGGCATCGAGAGGGAATCAAATACTGCTATGATGAAGAAACTACGGCGGCCTTGAAACACCACTTTGATAACGGCGGTAAATGGCCGTATGCAAAATACCACGACATCAACGTTGAATTAGCGCAACTATCGAGGGCGGCTGAAATCAAGAAAAAAGTAACGGCCAAAATATTAAGACATACCTTTGCTTGCCACAGCCGATTGAGAGGGATGAGGCGCGAAGATTTACAGCGACTAATGCACCATGCAAACTCTAACACAACCGCGATATACGATGATGTTGGCCCGACCTTTGAGAAAGAAACCTATGAGAAAATATGGGGTAGTGGGCGCGGGGGCAAATCCCCCGACCACCCCGATGTGTGTGTAGAGGGCCAAAAATTCAACCACCCCGATGTGTGTATATGAGGGCCAAAAGTCCATATTGTTATTTTCATAACACGACCTCACTCTTAAAAGCAAGTTCTTTGATTGTAATTTGATGTGGCTTAAATGGCCGATAAAAAACCGAAAAGAACGCAAAAGCCGGAGGCGGTGAATAATGGCAATTAAGAGGCATATCCAGACGTGCGTTTATATCCGCGCTGACCTTTTATCGAGAGCGCGGGAGCTTAACTTTAACATGAGCGAATTTGTTAATCGCTGTTTAGAAATGGTTTTAACAGGTGAAAATAGTGACGTTCCTAACCTATTAAATGAGGAGAGAGCTTTAAGGGCTCGGTTGGCCGAAATTCAAACTAAAAAATCAAGTATTCAACCAGCCCCGCTACAACAAATTCGAGATGATAGAGCAAAGACCCAAAATGAGCGCGAGTTACAAAAGGTGCGTGAAAAGGAGCAAGCGGAGGCCCAAGAACTTTTTGAGAGCGATCCTGTGGCCTACGCTAACAAATATCTGGGGGGCGTAGAATGATTTGCCCCGCCTGTGGCCATGGCAGTTAGCGTGGCAATGATGTTCTTCGATATATTTGAGTAGGATTTATTCCCTCCTAAACTTGGCAAATTTTCGGAAATTTGGTTCATTTCCCTTTAATCGATTAATCGTCATTTTCGGCAATTTATTCCACATTAAATCAGGCGGGCGGCGCGCAAAGGTCGGGTCCAAATCCCTTCCCCCGTACCACTCTTCAATAGCCAAATGAGCAAGATTTGGGCAGATTTTAGGCGAGTACGCTGTAATCGGGAGATCGCAAGCGTCCCGACTTTTTTATGCCGTAACAGTTCCTTTTAGGCGCGCATTTTCAGCGGGTGTCAATTACATGAGGCGACAATCTCATAATCTCGTTCACTACGTGGTGATTATAACTCTCGCACCGATTATTCTGGAGATAAAAAGCGGCTCAACTTCCAGATTTGTACCTAAATTAAATCGTGATTTTTTTGCATGTTTTTATGTTTAACGTACATACTTCAGGTAAAGATTTATATGCGCTTAAGACCACTTTTTTAGAGGAGGTAAAAAATGAAAAAGATATCGTTGCTCGTGAGTCTAGCGATTGTTCTGTCGATAAGCAGGATTACAGCCTATATTGAAGCAATACCGACTTCTACATTAAAGGTGAATTAAATGAGATTTAGTAAGAAGTTTGAAGGAAAGATAGCCGAATATAACAAATGGATAGGAAAGAAGATACTTTATCCAGAAGGCTATTACTTGGTAGTTGACAAAATTATAGAGTTGGCTTTAGATGATGATGGCTGTATTAAATTTGTTTTATCTGATGGTAATATTATAGATACAAACATCGTGTTCTCATTAGTAGATATTAATAGAATATTAAATAGACCACCACATAAATGGTATTATAATGATAGTCCTCGTGAACAAGATAATTCAATAACGCCTTCGAAAACGAAAACGTGAATCCCAGTTTGAACGGTGGGGTAGTCGACTACGTGAACACCGTCACATGGCGACCAATATCGGACCTAAATGTAATAGCGGTGACCTACTTCGCTTGGAATCGTACGACAAAGGAGCTCATCGAGTTCGACATTATCTTCAACAGCAATCTCGCATGGGATATCGATCCTGATGGCGAGGGTTCTACCACATTAACCGGCGAGAACTTCGATGTCAGAAATATAGCAGCGCACGAGGCGGGCCATACACTGGTGCTCGACGACCTATACACACCTAAGGCAAGGGAACTGACCATGTACGGTTACTCGGCGCCAAGGGAAACGAAGAAGATATCGCTCGGGCTCGGGGACAAGCTGGGAATAGAGAAGCTCTACGGCTGACTGAAAGGGCTATGAAGCGTGGTAATGAGGGGCGCCGCAAGCGCCCCCTTGATTTTTCTTTTTAACATTAAAATCCTATTCAGAGCGCGCATTTTCCACCTCAAAAAAGAAGCAATTTAAAGCCATATTCCGTTGTTCCCAAGGCGTAAATGGCTCGGATTGGCTGGAAGGGGGTGCCAGCTTGCTCGGATTGGGTTCGAGCGAGTCGAAAATTAGGAATATAGTAAAAAAGTTAAAATTTAACCCTTTATGTCCTCGAACCCTCGATAAAACCCCAATTAGTATGTCCTTATGTCCTCGCTAAAAATCGCGGCGCTTTAGTGTGTCCTAACACACTCACCTAGTTAATCAGGAATTAATTGGGAGGGATACAAAAAGGATATCCTAACATCCTCGCTAAAAATCGAGGATATCCTAACATCCTCACCCGTTTGATTGAGATTAATTGGAAATTAATTGGGAATTTAAGAGAAAGATTTATATTGTTATATTTATAACAACTATTTTGGCCGACTATTTGGGCTTGAGCTTCAAAATTGCGGCCGCGATGTCGCCACCCGTTTCCTTCAGCGCCTTCATCGCCTGCTCTAGACCGACGCCTGCCTGCTCCATCACGAGATTGACATCCTCTTCAGCTACATCGGGCCCAAGCCTGCGTTCGAACTCCTCGCCTGTTATCTGGTAGTTGCGCTGCCCCTGCATCTCGGTCAGCGTCACCTGCGCGTTCGGCATCACGATTTCTTTATCTGAAAGTTTTATCACGACCTCGCGCACGCCATCGAGATCGGTCGTCTTTATTCCCATCTGCCGCATCGCCCGTTCCATTTGCCGCTTATCGATCTTTCCGCGAAACATTTTTACCTACCCTTCAACCTTATTCATTCATCCTTTTAATTCTGGCCCTATTCTCACATCGATGACCACATGGTCGACGCCAGGTGCGTAGCGCTTGACGACACGTTGACCGAGAATCTCAAAATCTCGCCCCTCGACGGCCTCGGTGATGCGCTTTATCGGGCGCTCGAACCGCAGCTTGCTCGGCACACTTTCGTGGTAGTGGATCACGCCTCCGCTCGGCTTCAGCACGCGCATCGCCAGCGGCAGGTACTCGTGCGTCACATGAAGTATACCCATGATCACGCGATCGGCCACGCCGAGCGGCGCCACCTTCGCACAATCACCAAGCCTTGGCTCCACGATGTCGCCGACGTAGTTCAGCCTGACGTTCTCGCGGAGGTAGCGATATGCAACTTCGTTGAGCTCTAACGCATAAACTTTTCTCGGTTTCGCATGCCTGGCTATCGGGATGCTGAATTGTCCTACGCCAGCAAACATGTCGACGATGACCTCTCCGGGCTGCACGAGCTCCGCCATCCTCGCCCGCTCGGAGATGTTGCCAACTGAAAACATCACCTCCGCAACATCGAGCTTGAAGATGCAACCGTTCTCCTTGTGCAGAGTCTCCGTCATCTGGGCGCCCGCTATTACCTTCACCTGCGGCCTGCGCCCCCTCCCAGTTATCGCCTCTGTTCTCAATGCAACCGTCCGCACACCCTTGATGTGGAGCAGGGCTCGAGCGATCTCCTCCGATTTTGAAATCAATTCCTGCGGCAAATTTAGAATGACGACATTGCCTATCCGATCGAAGCCCGCGGGGAGGAGCTCCAACTCTTCCTGCGCAAGCGAGCCACGCATCGAATTCTGTAGGTAGCCCATCACACCACTACTTGCTGCTCTTGCGCTGTTGCCTTGGCTTGACGACGCCGACGGCTTCTAGAAACCTGACACCTATCTCGCGGTCCATCGCGGCCCTGATAGAGCGCTTGTCCGTCTGCTTACCAAGGGCCTTCACCGGTATCTGCGCCCCAGCCATCTCCGCGTGCCCTCCCGCTGAACCTATCTCATTGAAAGTCGACTTCAGCACTTCACCTATACTCATTCTGACATCGTTCGTTCGCGCTGAAACGAAGATGGTGTCTCCGACTGCGCCGTACACTAATGTGGTGATCACGCCCTCGCGCTGCATAAGGTAATCAGCGGCCTGAGATATTGCATCCCTGTCCTTGACATCGCCGACATTCGAGATGAGGTAGCCGCCCTTCACTTTGCTCGCCTTGATCGCGCGAGAAAGTACATCGAGCGTATCTGGAGAATGCGCCGGATGTTGTATCTTGCTTAAAACATCTGAACTTACCTTTGGCAACAAAAACTCGAAAGCTTTGAAATCAAGCGCCGTGGCCCCGCGCGAGAAGTCGGCCGTATCTGTGAGGATACCAAACGCGAGCGCTGTTGCAAGCGGGCTATCCACGTTGACACCCGCATATTTTACGTAGTTCGTGAGCAGGGTCGAGGCTGCGCCGACGGGTGTGACGTCCAAGTAACGAGCCTTGACCTCGCCGGATGGTACCGCATGATGATCGATGACTATGGTTGGCTCTATCTCCTTGGGCAACGAACAATTTGTGTGCGTGGCGACGTCCACCAAAGCATGCGCTGCGTACGAATCGAACTTCACCTTGTCAGCGGTGATGAGTTCGAGTCCAAATTGATTCACCATCGCTCTATTTTGCTGATGTCCTATTCCACCATCGTAGATTATGTCTGCATCAAGGCCAAATGTCTTGAGATAGTATTTCAACGCCATCCCGCAAGCTATGGCGTCCGGATCAGGATTCGTCTGAAGCACGATCGCCACTTTCCCTTGAATTTGCTTGAGCATGGCTCTCAGCTTCTTCTCGCGCATCATCATCTCCAATTCACTTGCCCTATCGAACACAGAACCTGCCAAAATCTGCGATGTCGGAAGCGCCTCGGTCACGCCGACCCGCTTAAGCCCCTCTACATCGGAATCGTCCTCAACGCGAGCCACGATGACTGGATCTATGTCGAGCTGCTTTTTCAGCGCCTCTATTGCAACCAGTGCCCTCGCCGTGTCTCGGTAATTTGATGTGAGCAAGAGTATTATTTCAGCGCGTATGATCTCTGCGTTGCGGAGCGTCTCTTGTGTCGAAAAGTCGCCTTCGACGACGTTGTACCCCATTTCCTTGAGCCATCTCACCCTTTTGGGGTCTCGATCGACTATCGTTATCTCTGCCCCGCTCTCCTTGAGCTTGTTCGCAGCAGCTAGTCCGACGTCACCGCATCCCAGCAAGAGATACACTTCACCACCGCAATAATTATGAACCTAAGTATATTTAATGGGGGGGTGGAAAATGGCGAAGCTGCTCATAGCGGAACTTTCTGTGGTGCCAATAGGAACTTCCAACACCGGGCTCAGCGACTACATCAGCAGGGCTGTGCAGGCTGTCAAGGATGCTGGCGTAAAATATCAGCTGCACTCCATGGGCACGATTTTTGAGGTGAACGACATTGAAAAAGCATTAAAAATCGCGAAGGCTGCACACGAGGCTGTGATAAAAGCCGGGGCCAAGCGCGTGCTCACCACGCTGCGGATCGACGAACGCCTCGACCAGCCACGAAGCATGGATGAGCGCGTGCAGCGAGTTGCGTCCAAAGTTAAATGAACGAGGATGAAGATTTTGGAGGCGCTCACCAAGCCAAGTTTGGAGATGGCACGCGAGCTGGTCGAGCGAGCTACAAGAGAAAAATTGGTCGTCCTGCTCGTCGGCCAGTGCATCGTCAACTACGTCGGGCGAGCTGGATCGGTGCTGCCCCAAGGAGAGCGCATCGTCATCATGAAGCCAGATGGCACGCTGCTCGTCCACCGAAAGGATAAAAGGGAGCCTGTGAACTGGAACCCGCCCGGATGTAGGGCCACGACGAAGCTTACAAAGGAAGGGCTACAAATTTTCTCTCACAGACAAAAACCAAAAGAGACCCTTCTCGTGTTGTTCAAAGAATTGAAGTTGGCCACGTCGTTCGACTTGATAGATGAAGAGGAGTTGTATCTCGTCGGTTCGGAGAAAGATCTGATTGATATGGTCTTCAACAATCCAAGCTTGATAGAGGACGGCCTCAGACCGATCGAGCGAGAGAAGATGACGAGGTACGGCGCGATAGACCTGTACGGCATCGACCGCGATGGGAACGGCGTGGTGGTGGAGTTCAAGCGCGGCAGGGCCGAGTTGGCGGGGGTGAGCCAGCTCAAACGCTATGTTGATGAGGTAAAAGAAAAACACGAAAAGAAGGTCAGAGGCATCCTCGTCGCACCCAACATCACCTCGAGCGCCCTGAAATTGTTGAAGGAGTATGGGCTAGAATACGTACGGATAAGCAAGCCTCCGACGCACACATTCGAGCGAGTCGTTACACGCGACAAGAGCCAAAAAGCTCTGAAAGAATTCTAGTCCCGAAATTTTCCCGCTTTCAACTTCACCCACATGTCGTTCGTCAACCCGCCTTCATCGTAAACGAGCCACGTCAACCTCGGCGTCGCTGTTGACATCTTCTTTATAGCCGCAAGCACTAACTTGGCGTCTTCATTGCAGACTACTTTGGTAAAGCCACAAAATGCCTTGAGTTTATCCTCCATATCTGGCTCGATAAAAATTTTCATGCATCGCTCTATCCAACGCTGTGATGAATTATATTTTTTCTCGATGCGTTTGAGTCGTCCAAGTTCTTCAGCATTCACCGATTGTCTTGTACGATAATGTATAGTTCTCCCCATTTCCCATCAGGAGATTGGTCGAAGGCGCTTTATAAACAAAAAACAAACTCCACAAGTCAACAAAACCCGTCAACGATAGTTTTATAAGGCGCACCTCCCCTAACACGTTCAATTAATTTTGGTGATCATATGGAATTCTGTCCAAAATGTGGAGGCATGTTGATGCCCAAGAAAGCCGGGCGCAAATCCCTACTCGTATGCCAACGCTGCGGTCGCAAGATGAAGCTAAAAGTCCCTACTTCATATAAAATTAGTGAAAAAGGCAAGGAAGTCAAAAAGATCGCCGTCATCGTCGAAAAGAAAAAGAAGAAGAAAAAACCGGTCGAGCGCGTATACGAATCTGAAGGTATAGAATATTACGAGGAACTGTTCGAGGAGTAACTAAACTTTAACCATCGCGCCCTCGAGCGCCTTGCCACACGCACAGCCGCGAACCGCCGGAATTTTTGGGATCGCCGCAAGCATCAGTTTTTTTACCCGTCCTATGTTTTCTGCCATGAGCTCAATAACCTCGGCGTGCGTCAACTTCACCTTGGAGATGCCCGCCGCGAAATTTGTCACAACAGCGATCGCCGAATAGCATATTTCCGCTTCTCTCGCCAAAACGCACTCCGGCACGATGGTCATCCCAACCACATCACCGCCTAGACGACGCACTGCTTTTATCTCCGCCGCCGTTTCAAATCTTGGCCCCTCAAAACAGCAATATACCCCGCGTGGATGCAACTTGATCTTGAGCTCGCGAGCGGTTTTGATGAGCGTGGCACGAAGCTCTGGACAGTAGGGTTGGGTGACATCTATGTGCACTACGCCATTTTTTCCACCTTCATAAAAAGTGGTCGGGCGACACTTCGTGAAATCTATGAACTGGTCGAGCAGGACAAGTTCTCCTGGGCGCATCCGTGGATTTAGAGAACCAACCGCTGTAGTCGCCAGCACGCGCGTAACCCCAAGTTCCTTTATGGCCCAGATATTCGCACGATAGTTGACCAAGTGAGGAGGCACAGTATGCCCCTTGCCGTGGCGTGGAAGAAAAGCCAGCTTTATCCCATCCAACTTGCCTATGACTATCTCCGGAGATTTTCCAAACGGCGTGTCAATCGTGACAGTCTCTGGATCCCTGAGCAGGTCGAGCGCGTAGACGCCGGAGCCTCCTATGATGGCGATCTCGGCTTTCACTTTCCAAACCTCCGCTCCCTGCTCTGGTAAGTCCGTATCGCGCGCAGAAAATCGGTCTTGCTAAACGCTGGCCAGTAGGCCTCGCAGAAGTAGAGCTCGCTGTACGCGGACTGCCAGAGGAGGAAACCGCTCAACCTCTCCTCTCCGCTCGTCCGGATGATCAAGCTTGGGTCAGGGGTGCCAGCTGTATAGAGGTGCTTGGCGATTACTTGCTCATCTACCTCATCTGGTTTTATCTCACCTTTTTCGACGCTTTCACATATTTTTCGAACTGCACCGACCAACTCTGCCCTTCCACCGTAACTCATCGCGATGTTGATGAAAAAATCACCATAATTTCGTGTCACTTCTTCAAGTTCATCGATAGCTCTAACGACGCGTGCTGGAAGGTAATTGCGGTCCCCTATCACTCGCACTTTTATCTTGTTCTTGTGGATGCGCTTATCGCTTGCCATCTTTTTCAGCTTTTCAACGAAAATGTCCATGAGGGCTTCAACTTCTGCAGGGGGGCGATTGAAGTTCTCCGTTGAAAAAGCGTAAACTGTCACATGTTTGATCCCAAGTTCCCTACACCAATCCAAAACTTCTTCGAGCTTATCCGCTCCAAAAGCATGACCGACGAAAGTTGGCACACCCACCTCTCGAGCGAACCTGCGGTTCCCATCTAAAATTATGGCCACGTGCTCTGGTACCCCGCCATCGCTTTTTATATCGTTGAGCAGACGCTGCCGGTAAAACCTAGCCGCCAATTTCGCCAACTCATTGAAGCCAGGTATCTTTTCTATAGCCATCGCAACCCCTATAATTCTATATATCTGATTTAAACTCTTTAGCTACAGTTGGATGTGATAGAATGCGCGTAGCTGTCGGCTCGACAAATCCCGTGAAGATAACGGCGGTGAGAAACACTCTCAAGCGCCTCTCGATCAAAGCGAGCGTGAAAGGCGTCGAAGTGAGTTCGGATGTACCTCCCCAGCCCATCGGCCAGAACTCGATAATCAAGGGTGCGATCAGCAGAGCACGGCGTGCATTGCGCTCGAGAAATTTTGACTTGGGTGTAGGAATAGAAGCTGGGCTTGTGAAGGTCGCACATGTACAATCTGGATTTTTGGACGTCGAATGGTGCGCGATAGTCGATACGCGTGGGGCTGTAACATTGGGGCATAGCTCCGGCTTCGAATATCCCCACGTGGTGATCGAAGCTGTAATGAAAGAAAAAGAGGAAATAGCAAAAGTTATGGAACGACTCACTGGAATTAAAAATATTGGCAGGCGCATGGGCGCGATCGGCTACTTGTCGCGCGGTAAACTCAATAGAATCAAATTCACAGAGCAAGCCGTATTCATGGCGATGCTGCCGCGCATCCGAAAAGAACTCTACGGGTTTGGAAGTAGAAAAACAAGGCAAAAATAGGGCTAATAAGCAAAAAAATAGCTAAATTTAGGCTTAAAAAGCGAAACAGAAAATTTTTAAGCTATAAAAACCACTAATTAAAAGAGGTTGGCCGAGGAGCTGTGGGGCGAACAGCAAAAAAAGGTTGAGAAAGTGGTACACGTAACTCGGCTCGAGATGCGAGGGTTCAAATCGTTCGGAAATTCCAAGATAAGTCTACCCCTTGCACCAGGATTGACTGCCATCGTCGGACCGAATGGCCATGGCAAGAGCAACATCGTCGAAGCTTTTCGTTTCGTTCTGGGTGACATGAGCGCCAAGAGCATGCGCGCGGAGAAATTTTCCGACATGCTCTTCAATGGCGGAAAAGGCGGCAGGCCCGCATCAATCGCCGAGGTGTCGCTTCACTTCGACAACGCTGATAAAGTTTTTCCAGTCGATTCAAATGTCCTAACTGTAACAAGGATAGTAAACCGCTCGGGCAATTGCGTCTACAAAATAAACAAAAAGCGAGCTTCACGACAAGAAATCGTCGACCTTCTAGCTCCAATCATCTCGAGCCTTGGCGGTTACAACTTCATCATGCAAGGCGACGTCGACAGATTCATAAAAATGGATCCCATCGATCGAAGAAAAATAATCGATGACCTCGCTGGCGTAGCAGAATACGATGAAAAGAAGGAGAAATCACTTGGACAATTACAAAGGGTAGAGACAAACTTGCAAACTCTAAGTGCTACACTCAATGAGATCAAGGTACAAATGGAAAAACTTCGAGAGGAGCGAGATCATGCCCTGCGTCACCGTGAGCTGGATACTAAAATTAAACAATCCCGCGCGATGTTACTGCAAATTCAAGAGGATACGTTCAAGCAAAAATTAGCCGATATCAAGGGGCATATTCAAACCCGCACAAAACAAAAGCAAGAATTCTCAGAAAAACTTGGGCAAATTGAAGAAGAGATAAAAAACCATGAAAGAAAAGTTAAAGAACTCAACAAACTCATCGAACAGAGCCAGAGTTCAGGAGCTATAGCTGTCGCCAGTGGGCTCCGAGAACGTATAGGCACGCTGACCGAGCTCATGTCTCCAACGAAAAGAGATTACGAACGAATTGAAAAAGATCTCAGCGATGCCCAAAGGGAACTAGAAAAAATCAGCGGCCCGGCTGGCAAAGAGCCCACGAAGGAATTCGCGCGGCTGTCGTCTGAATTTGACAAACTCAGGCATGAATTTAGTGCCTTGATTCACGATCTCAAATGCATCAACTCACCAGCAAAAGCTAATGAGGTCCTTGGAAAACTGCAGAGCGTGCTCAATAAAATCAACAACACATTTTCTGAGTTCGACGCGTATATAAAACAGATAATTGAATCACCCAAAGAAACAGAAAAATTGGAAATTTCACCTTCCCAGCTCAGGACTCGCCTAGCGATACTCGATGGACAACGCCAGCAGCTCGATCAGAGGCTCAAAGAATACCGGCAAAAGATATCCGAAGCTCAAAAATCGTTGGAATCTGCGACCCAACAAGAAAGCGAGCTGTTGAAGTCCATTCAAAACGCGCGCAAGGAGAGAGACCAGCTGGAAAGTAAAGCTAAAAGTCTGGGGCGAAAGACTAAGCACCTCGATGGAGAAATCAAAGCACTTGGTAACGAGATTCAAGGGTACCGAATCGAAGAGGGTAGGCTTCAGGTACAGCTCGAAACCGCTGAAAAAGAAATTCAACGCTTTAGGGTGCGCGTAAAAGTTCAATCAGGTATAAACCAAACCAAATTAGAGGAAGATATATCAAAACTCGAGGCTGAAATCAACGCCCTCGGACCAATAAATGCGCGTGCAGTGAGGGACTTTAGAAACACTGAACGTCGCTACAACGCTCAAAATACACAATCCAACAAGCTGGTCAACGAAAAGCAGACAATCTTGGACCTCATCGCCAGCATCGACAAGAAAAAGGGAGAAATATTCATGCACACTTTTGATCAAATCTCAAAGAACTTTAGCGAGATATTCAGCGAGCTATCGCCTGGGGGCACGGCGAAATTCATACTCGAGAACCCAGAGCATCCCCTTGACGGTGGAATGGTAATAGAAGCGAAACCCGCTGGAAAAGACGTATTTTCCAGATCAATGTCTGGAGGCGAGAAAGCCCTAACTGCGCTCGCGTTCATCTTTGCCATCCAACGGGCTAAGCCGACCGCCCTATACGTCCTCGATGAGATAGATGCTCACCTCGACCCAGAAAACCGTCAACGCGTGGCGCAGATGCTCCACCGTTCGTCAAAGCAATCTCAAATAATTCTCGTGACGCTGCACGATGCGATGATGGCCGTGGCCGACCGCCTCTTCGGCGTAAGCATGGATGACTCGGGGATTTCCCGTATGCTATCGGTGGAATTAAGTGGGTATGCCGCCTAAGGTGATAATGATGACAGTAGTCCTAGATCAGCCGTTCCAAATCCTGCTGGGGCTTGTGCAGGAGCATAAAATCGACCCGTGGGACGTCGACATAGGAAAGTTAGCTGAAGTCTTCATCAAGCACATCAAGGAGATGGAGGAGCTAGACCTCCGTGTTTCTGGTAGAACCGTCCTCTCAGCCTCCGTCCTACTACGGATGAAGTCCGACTATGTCCTCAACGAGAATGGCAACGGCAATGTCGCAGAGGAAGAGCTCCAAGATGTCCTCGACATAGGCCTGCCTGAACTCGGTCCGGTTATGTTGATCCACCAATCGCCTCGAAAGATAACGATCGCTGACCTTCTCGGTGCACTTCAAGAGGCGCTGCAGGACGAACCTAACATTAAACATCCAATCAGGCGTGGCCTAGAGAAAATCATGAGGGTGCTCAGCGAATACGACATCAACATCGAAAAATACCTCGAAAAGATGTACCATCGAATAATTGATCTCGGAAAAGATGGTCACAACGTAACCTTCTCGGAGCTGATAACCGAAAAGACAAGGATTGCTGTCGCACGAACCCTCCTATTGCTCCTGCTCTTATGTGGGCAGAAGAAGGTAGCTCTTGCTCAGGACGATTTATTCGGGGAAATTTTCGTCTCTCTGGTGAAATCCGCTGGTGCGTAAGATGGGGGTCAAAGAGGACCGCGTAGTTATAGAAGCATCGCTATACGCTGCAGATAGACCCCTCAACATCAAGGAATTTTGTAAGGTCATCGGCACCAGATCAGAAACATATGTGCGCAAACTCGTCGATGCCATAAAAAGCGATTACGATAAGCGCGACGGGGCTCTCATGCTGCATGAAACTGCCAAGGATACTTTCGCCCTGCGGCTTCGCGATGAACTCGTACCCAAATTAGAGGGTATCATACCCAAAGCCAAGCTATCGCGTGGGGCACTCAAGACGCTCGCCCTCATAGCCTACAAGCAACCCGTCCAACAGGCAAAGCTTGTCGAGCTGAGAGGTGGGCGCGCCTACGAATATGTCAAACAACTCGCCACCATGGGATTTGTGGAATCGAAACCGTTCGGCCGCACTCGCATACTTCGAACGTCTAAGAAGTTCGCCGGCTACTTCGGCTTTGAGGACGACATGGAAAGGATAAGAGAGCGACTCGACGAGATGGCCCGATAGGCTAGAAAACGCTTTTAACTGTCCGCTTAAAACAGTAGGTAAGTGGTTCAATGGCTAGATGGCAAGGCAGATCTCTCACCAAGTCCACTGGCGGGCGGATATGGGCTAGGCGAAAGAAGCGAAAACGCGAGATGGGCAGCGAGTTCGTGGAAGCTGGGCTCGGCCCTACGAAGCGGGTCAAAATCAGGACTGCGGGCGGCGAAAGAAAATTCAAGATTTTGCGCACCGACATCGCAAATATCACAGACCCGAAAACTGGGCAAACAAAAAAGGCGAAGATACTGACAGTCGTTGAGAATCCAGCTGACCCTCACTTCGTGCGCCGAAACGTGCTGACGCGGGGAGCCATCATAAACACAGAGCTTGGGCGGGCGCGAGTCACCGGTAGGCCTGGTCAGGAGGGTGCCATCAGCGCCGTGCTCATCGAAGCCAAAAAGGAGCCAGTCGCTGAAACTGCAGCTCCAACGCAAGAAAGCGCAAAACCATGACATTTTTCTAAAGCTGATGCGAATGCCTCAAGCCCAAATTACTCTAACGTCGACGGAGTCCAAGCGGTTGATAGCCAAAGCGGTTGCAAAGTTGCCGGAAGTTTTGAACGCTCTTCGCAACGGCATCGTGATTGTGGCGGTAGGCACCACCAACGCATTTGTGGCTGAGGAATTGCTCGGGCACAAGATCGATAAAGAAAAATTCGCCGCGGGAATCGTCCTACCAAAAGGCACATGCGTCCTGCCGGCGGAGAAGCGCACGAAGGAAATCATAATCCGCAAGGGGAAAGTCGTCGATGACAAAATGGAAGATGTGCTCCTCGACATGACTTCGAACGATGTCTTCATAAAAGGGGCGAACGCGCTGGACCCAAGCTGGATGGCGGGCGTATTCCTTGCAAGCCGAAGGGGCGGCACAGTTGGGAAAATTTGGGGTATCGTGACCTCACGTGGCGTGAACCTCATCGTAGCCGTGGGCCTAGAAAAATTCATCCCAAGTAAAATCACAGATCTCACCCAGCTCGCTGGCATCGACAAAGCATCTTTTTCGACGGGGGTGCCAATTGGCATTTCCCCATTGCTCGGGAAGGTGATCACAGAGTTGGAGGCTATAAATATCCTCACTGGGGCAGATGCCATTGCTCTTGGCAAGGGCGGCATATCTGGAGCCGAGGGCAGCGTCACCTTGCTTGTAAGAGGTGCAACGCAACAACTCGCTAGGGTCAAACAGCTAGCGGCCGCTATAAAATGCGAAAGATACCCCACGATCGAAACGGACTGCGCGACCTGCGATTTCCCATGCCCGCTACATAAGAAAAGGGGTTAACGCTTTTCGACTTGTACTTTACAACAAGACTTGGCTGTGAAAAACCTCACTTTTATATATTACGAAAGGCTTATTAATTACTAACAGAACTGGATTTAAATTTTTGGAGTTTAAAAATGCGTCTGCTCGGAGAGGTATCGCACGTCACAAAAAGGGGGCTAGTTTTGCGCGTCCCCGAGGCACCCAAGGAAAGCACTTTAGTCTACGACGGGGCCAAAAGGCGAGTCGGCATCATCATCGACATCTTCGGGCCTACGAGCATGCCATACATCTGCATAAGGCCAGCTATGGGGGTCAAGGACGATATCGCCTCGCTGGTGGGTAAGGAACTCTATATTAAGGAGGAGGGAGAGCGTGGAGAGGATAGAAAAAGAACGGAAATGCCCAGAATGTGGAAGCGTCAAGCTCGTGCGCGACTATGAGCACGCCGAGCTGATATGCGCGGGCTGTGGCCGGGTCATCCACGAGAGAATCATGGACATGGGGCCAGAGTGGCGCGCCTTCGACCAGGAGCAGAGGGAGAAGCGCGGCCGGGTCGGAGCCCCGATGACCTTTACCATACACGATAAGGGATTGTCTACGATGATAGACTGGCGCGATCGAGACTCCCACGGCAAAGACCTGACGCCTAAGAAGAGAGCGCAGATATACCGCCTTCGTAAGTGGCAGCGCAGGATCCGTGTCTCCGACGCCACGGAGCGCAACTTGGCATTTGCCCTTTCCGAACTCGACCGTATGGCCTCGCACTTGAGCCTACCGCGAAATGTCCGCGAAGCCGCAGCCGTCATCTATAGGCGCGCTGTCGAAGAGCGGCTCATCAGGGGTCGCTCTATCGAGGGCGTCGCTGCCGCTTCACTGTACGCTGCATGCAGGGAGTGTAAGGTTCCTAGGACGCTCGACGAGATCGCAGAAGTTTCTCGAGTCGGCAAGAAGGAGATCGGGCGTAGCTACCGCTTCATAGCGCGTGAACTGCTCATCCACTTGAGGCCCACCAGCCCAATAGACTACGTTTCACGATTCGCGAGCGAGCTCGGGCTCACCGGCGAGGTCCAGATGAAGGCCATCGAGCTCCTGAAGGAGGCGACGAAGAAGGGGCTGACATCGGGGCGCGGGCCGACGGGAGTGGCAGCTGCAGCAGTATATATTGCCAGCGTTCTCTCTGGAGAAAGGCGGACGCAACGGGATGTGGCGGAGGTCGCGAGGGTCACCGAAGTCACCGTGCGTAATCGATACAAAGAGCTCTGTGTAAAATTAGGCTTGGATGTAGAGCTTTAGAGCCCCAAGCTTTTTTAAATAACAGATTTTTTAGTACTTTTCGGTACCTTTTTCCTGCAATCCAAAGTATTTTAGTTCATCTGCTAGATTGAAAATGGATAAAAATGGCTTCTATCCAAAAAGGCCGAATAGCAAAAGTATGTGTTTCGATTATTGTTGTATTGGTAATTGTCCTGCTGATGCGACAGTTTTTGGGTATCAAAAGATTTGTCATCCCTTCGGAGAACACCGCGTCTCCCTCTGATCTGGCCCTTACCTACCGCTGGACTCAGGAGCGCAACGAGTACACCTTCACCACATACATCCCAGAAAATCTGTACGAATACTACACAAACAAGCCACGCGTGCCTGTAAGAGCTACCACTGCCGCGGGCGCCACTTACTATGCAAACTATTCTTATTATGTCACGGATCCCCGCGACGACCAAGAGCTGATGGAAATCGCGGAATCGTTCAACGAGTTCGCTTTGAGAGAAGGACTCGGGGAAGAAGAAAAACTCAATCTGGTGGTCGGATTCGTCCAAAGCATACCATACATGCTCGATATAAGCAGCAAGGGCGAAAGCGAATATCCAAGATATCCCGTAGAAACTCTCGTGGACAACGTTGGAGATTGCGAGGACACTGCTATATTGACGGCATCGCTTCTGAACTTAATGGGTTATGACGCGGTTTTGCTCGATGTGCCGGAACACATGGCAGTCGGCATCAGCAGTGGTAGTGTGCCCTTCTCCGGAACCTACTATATTGAAAATAATAAAAAATATTATTACGTGGAAACAACAGAGCTGGGCTGGTCGATCGGGAATATCCCAGGAGAATACAAGGACGTGAGCGCGTATATTGTTCATTTGGTGCCCACGCCGGCGCTGACCCACACTTGGAATTGTTATGGAACTACGGCCTCGACGTATTCTTATGACACCAACGTAGCAGTTACGGTTAAAAATGAGGGTACGGCCGTTGCTAGGGATGTATCTATTTATGCTGGGTTCGATGCTGGTGGTGGCACGCTTTGGAACATTCAAAACAGTGATAATTTCACTCTGGACATGAGTTCGGAAACAACAGTGACTTTGCACCTCACACTTTCTCGCTACGAATATACCCGACTGGTGGTTGGGGTGGTTTATGGCGGATACACCGTCGACAAAAGCTATTCAGAATGGTTCACTAGCTGAATTGAGAAAAACTACTGCGAGAAGCTGGGGCCAGATATAGAGCTTTAGAGCATTTTAAGTGCTCCTTTTTAAAATTAAAGCTAAATTTATCCTTTTTTAATCCAATATTTGTGGAAAGGCAAAAGTAGCGCCACCACCAAAGTTTAATCGAGACTTATGCGCGGAACCTACGTATTACTCATCCATGTGCCGTACGAGATCCAGCTCAGCATCGGGGCATTAGGAGATCTAGAACTCAAATCTGGCTACTACGCCTACGTTGGCTCAGCGCTCGGCGGCTTGGAGGCGCGTGTCCAACGACATGTGGGTGAGAATAAAAAAATCCACTGGCACATAGACCATCTCCTCACTAGGAGCAGGGTGATAGATGTTATACAGGGGGAGACAAATGAACGAAAGGAGTGCGCCGTTGCAGAAGAGATAGCAAAACATCTAAACCCCATCGCGGGCTTCGGCTCGAGTGATTGTACTTGCCATTCACATCTTTTTTATAGCCCCGACTTCAACGAGCTTCGAAAAATCGTGCTTACGAGCTTTAAGGAGTGCGGCATCGAATCTATGAAGGGTGTCGAAGTTGGGTAGGCGCTGGGTCCGCGAACGCAAGCGCGAACACTTCTACCGCATGGCGAAGCGCGAGGGTTGGCGCAGCAGAGCGGCGTTTAAACTCATGCAGTTAAACAAGCGCTACGATCTAATGCGCAACGGAGATGTCGTCGTAGACCTTGGCGCGGCTCCGGGCGGCTGGCTCCAAGCAGCAAGAGAGATAGTAGGCGGAACCGGCTTCGTGCTCGGCGTCGACCTGCAACCTATCTCAAAGTTACACTACGATAACGTCGCGACCATCGTGGCCGATATCACAAACATAGGGACGCCAGCCGCCATCAAAGAAAAACTTCCGCGCGACGCCGATGTGATAATTTCAGATGCCGCTCCCTCGATTTCAGGGGTGTGGGATGTCGACCACGCGCGTTCGATAGAGCTTGCGAAGGCGGCGATTTCGATCGCGGAAAAAGTTTTGGTGCCGGGCGGAGGGCTCCTCATTAAAGTTTTCCAAGGAGATTTGCTCGATGATTTTTTGGATGAGGTTCGGCAAAGGTTCGAGTTCGTAAAGATGTCCAAACCATTGGCCTCGCGCAAGGGAAGCGCCGAGATCTACATCATTGGAAAGGGGTTCAAACAAATCTCCGTTGTCTAACGTAAGACACTTGCATTCAAACAATACCTTTTTGTCTAACGTATGACAGAAAAGCTCCTAAACACCTGCAAAAGCTCTTCAAATGGCGTGTCAGTTCGCAACCCAGTGCCCGAAAAATGGGTGCGCGATGCAAAGTATCCCATCCCGCGAAGCTTCGATAGAACCTCTATGAGCTTGGGCGCTGAAACCCCCGCACGCCTAGACAAGTCGTGATGATCGTAAAACGTGGGTGGGCCATCCGCCTCCTCGATGCAGCGGTCGAGCAATACCAACTCCCGATACCCGAGCTTGAAGTTCCGACTAGCTAAATCTGCGTACACTTTCCTGATGAACTCCTTGTCCATAAGTTGTCCCAGCCACATTGGGCCAGCGTGCTCAAATTTTTCTCCACATTCACAAGTGCTTGACAATGTTGGAACTATACCATGTGTCACGACCCTGCGCCCGCACGATCGGCAATGCGACACGTACCCCTGCTGATTCAAAATCTCATCGGCATGCTGGGCACCTCTTGCTGCTCGAAGGTAAATTCTGAAGTAGTGCTCGGTGCTGTGCGCCAGGAGCGGGACGAGCGCGAGCTCATGCTTGCCCGCGACCCGCTGAGCGAAGCCGACCAAAATCCGCACGCCAAGCTCATGACAATACTCCGTCTTCAATGGGCGGGCCCCATACCTCCTCACGCAGGCCTTCACATGGGCTCCAGAAAGAGGGGCTGTATCCGTGGCGGTCAGCGCGAGGATACCATCCCGAGCGAGAGCTGCGCACGCCGCGTCGACGAACGGCGCTGGGGAACCAAACGGGTCAACATCTATAAAATGGAATCGCTCCCTTCTATGGCTCGAAAGCAGGACATTCGCATCCTCGTTATGCACATCGATGTTGCCGAGCCCGTTGAGCTCAACGTTGCGCCTGATAAATTCAACCGTTTCCTGCGAGCGATCGTTGACGATGGCTTTTTCTACGCCTCCGACCTCCTTTGCATACCTCAACCCTCTCGCACCCACCCCCGCCAACGGATCACATACGCGGATGCCGCCGAGCTCGTTCGCCAACACCTGAACAACAGAAACCGAGATGTCGCGGCAAAGCTCCATGCGCGGGTTGTAAAAAACCTCCGTAAGTGATGGAGCGTAATCTCCAGCTTTTGTTCTGAAGCACTCAAGCTTTGGTACCTCCAGCTTGACCCGACCCTCAACCACAAACTGAGTTTGCACGGTTTCCCCATTCGATAGAGAGGTTAACATCATAATAAAAGTGGGTACACATCATAATCATAGTAGATTATCAGAAACTCATTTAAGCACACATTTCCATAATCTTAATTGTGCGAGTATGAAGTGCCCTCGCTGTGAATATGAGTGGAAGCCAAAAATCATAAAACCAAAGGAATGTCCACGCTGCAAGGCGAGACTAGATTACACTCCTGGACCTGTGGGGGCGCCTAAAATAGGAAAAAAAGGAGGTGAAAAAGAGATGACGAGTAAACTTCCATGGGCAACTGTCGCGTTAATCATAGTAGTAGTGGCTGCGATCGGGGCATGGAAAATCTTTGCCAACCCCACAACGCCGGTAACGCCAACGACAGGATACGCGACCGTAACGGTCGGGTCAACAAACGTCGTATTCACCGGCACGATACCGACCTACTCGGGGATCGAGAACATCTATATAATGGACACCGAGTCGGGGTACGCGAAGGACAGCGACTTGGGCACAGTCACGACCGGAAGGATGGGCACGATCACGGGTTCTGGCGGGACGGCGAACATACCCTATGAGAACTCTTTCGACATAGTAGTCGCGTTCAAATTGAGAGCACCGGAAAACGCCGCCTATGCCGCCAAGGAAAATGCACATGTAGAGTTGACGGCCAGCGGAGGATTCACCATCGGCCCAGAGAACTTGCCGAATGACAACATGTGGACATTCGCAAGCGAGAACTCCGGGACCCACTACGGCTGGGTGCGGGTGAACGCGATTTGGGACAACGGTGGCAACGGATATAAGCTGCTGGCGGACGGGAGCCTTTCATTGAGTTCTGTAAGACTGTTCGGCTGGGGTCCGAGCGCGTAAAGAAGTAGAATTTGTCCTCTTTTCTTTTTTTCTAACTTAGCGTTAGCTATGTAGCTGAAAGAGCCTTGGATTTAACATCGACAAAAACTTATACTCTAGCAACAGCTTCTTTTATATCAGGTGCGAAATTGGTGGATAAAAAAACGATAACAATCCTCGCTTTGCTCGTCCTTCTCGTCATCACGGGGATTGGGTGGTTCAACGCTAGGCAACCCCAAGCGCATGAAAACATCCCCTACGATAATGTATACAGGTGGACAGAAATCTTCAAAGGATATGAGGCCTATCTCGATCAAAGGATTTCTTACATTGACAATATCCAAGGCACAAGTATGGAGCCAACTTTTGGGGGAAATGATGTAATCCTCTTGGTAGAGGTAAATCCTGCAGAACTAAAGGTGGGCGACATCATCGTCTTTTACCACCCGACATTGGCAAATCCGCCACAAATCACCCACAGGATAA
>Ga0315281_10001494_pt1 | contig 34604 bp, 33 predicted proteins | sample YL17G07_0_MG_FD_204540 | JGI IMG/M metagenome (GOLD analysis project Ga0315281, IMG submission 204540) | Sediment microbial communities from Yellowstone Lake, YNP, Wyoming, USA - YL17G07_0 | ecosystem: Environmental > Aquatic > Freshwater > Lake > Sediment | place: USA: Wyoming | collected...
CTATTGCCATCAGCGCCTTCATCTCGCCCTACCGCAGCGATCGGCAGCGGGCCAGGGAAGCGGCCAAACACTTGTTTCACGAAGTTTATGTGAAGGCGGATCTCGAAACCTGCGAGCGGCGAGACCCGAAAGGCTTATACAAAAAGGCGCGCCGGGGCGAAATTTTGGAATTTACGGGTATCTCGGCTCCCTACGAAGCGCCGGAGGCGCCCCAGTTGGTCGTCGATACGGCGGCGGGCACCATCGGCGACTGTGTCGCCGCCATTGTCGCCTATGTCGAACGGACTTTTGGCGCTCCAGACCAGCGGGGCTGACGGTCCGACCCAGGCGCTAGTAGTAACGCCTTGATAATAAGCAAGTATTATGGCTTGCCTGACCCCGGCACGGGCGGTTAGCTTTTAGTGGACATGAACTGCCGCGGCAGACGGCAGGTGAAGCAGGGTGCGGCCCCCGCTGCGAGGGGGCGGGGCCGCTGGAGAGATTGACAGAAGGCGCGTGTGCGAGGGTTGCCCAATGGGCGACGGCCTTGCGCGTTTGCCGAAACCGACTGGGGTGGCCCGGCGCAGCCACCGGGATGGCAGGGGTAGAGGGAAGCTCGGCATGGCAGTCCGCCAAACAGGGCGAGGAATTCGCGGATGGATTGCGAGCGCCATTGTGCCGCGTGAAATCCTTATCCGTTCCGACGGCCGGGTTCGTTACATCACCCTTAGTTCGCGTTTCCAGGCGACGTTTTCGCTGGCCATGGCCGGCGCCCTTTGTTGGCTGACCTATTCTTCCATCGGCGTTGTGCTCAGCGAAATTCGCCTGAGTACGATGAATGCCGAACGCGAGGAAGCCAAGAGCGCCTATGTCGGCATGCTGAACGAATTGGCGGACTACTACGATCAGTTTGCCAACATGGCCGACGGCTTGGCGCAGAACCAGACCGGCCTGCTTGGCAAAGTGGAAGTGGGCGCGATTGAGCGTCAGGCGGCCAATCCGCTGCGCCAGGCCATCGAAAAAGCCAACCAGGCCATAACGCCGCCGGCTGACGACATCAAGGCATATGAGGCCGGGCTGCTGACGCTGCTTGCCAGCGGCGCCGACCCGACAGCCGATCCCGCCACCTTGCGCGAGCGTCTTCGGACTTCGGAGCAGGCGCTGACCGGCAATATGGCGGAAATCAAGGAGCGCCTGCGCCTATCCGAGGATGAGGCCGATCGCGTCGTCGAGGCGCGCCGGCGGATCGCCGGTCAACTCAGCGAAGCTGAGTCGCGTCTTGAGCGCGCCAGCGACCAGGGCGGCATGCTGGCGCGCACGCTGGCGGGCCTCCGGGGCCAACTGGTCGAAGCCCAGCGCAGCGAGGCGACGCATACGACCGACCGGGCAAGGCTGAACGCCCAGATGGATACCCTGGCCCGGCAGCTGGAAAATACGCGCGAGGCCCGCGCCAAGATGGAAGAAAAGGCCCAGGCCCTGTCGCAGCAGGTCAATTTGGCCGATATCGACAGATCGCAGCTTGAGCTGAAAATTTCCGACATGGCGACGGGGCTCGACGCGGCAGCCGCAGAAAAGAAGCGGCTGGAGGAACAGGTCGATTCGGTTCAGGAGGCCCTGGCGGCCGTCATCGGCCAGCGTAACGCGCTCTATTCGGCCCGTAACGAACTGCAGGCGCAAGTGACGCGGCTTGAGGAGCGGGTGGCGATGATCCAGAGCTCGCAGGACGACGCCATGGAACAGATCATTGATCGCACGCGCGGCAACGTCGACTTGGTCGAAAAGACGGTGGCCATGACCGGGCTTGATGTCGATATGTTGCTGGCCCGCGTCGAGGCCAAGGAACCCAGCCGTGGCGGGCCGTTTATCCCGGCCTCAAGCCAGGGCGTCTCCGATGTCTTGCTGGCCAGCGTTGCCAGCCTCGACGACGAGGTGAATCGCTGGGATCGATTGCAGACCCTGCTGCGCTCCCTGCCACTGGTGACGCCGGTCGATCACTTTACGATCGGCAGCCTGTTCGGCAAGCGCAAGGATCCGTTCAACGGCCGTCTCAGTAACCATGAGGGGCTGGATCTGGCCGCCAGCTCCGGCATGCCTATCATGGCCACGGCGCCGGGGCGCGTCGTCTTTGCCGGCTGGCGGGGCAATTACGGACGTATGGTCGAGATCGATCACGGCTTGGGGATTCATACGATTTATGGGCATATGCGCAGTATCGCCGTGAAAGTTGGCGATGAGGTTGACTACCGCGACAAGATCGGTACGGTAGGCAGTTCAGGCCGTAGCACGGGCCCGCATGTGCATTTCGAGGTGGTCGTGGACGGTAAGCCCCGCGACCCGATGTTATTCGTTAAGGCTGGACGATATGTTTTCAAAGGTTAGCAAAACCATGGCCCCTCCCGCGGAATCTCCCAAGACGTCGAACAAGAATTTGGCGCCGACGATTATCAGCGCCGATCTGCGCATCGTCGGCGACATCATCGGCAGCGGCGACATTCAAGTCGACGGCAATGTCGAAGGCGACATTCACAGCCGCAGCATCACCGTTGGCGAGAACGCCAGTGTGCGTGGTTCGCTGACAGCCGATTCGGTCCGAGTTTATGGCGTCGTCGAGGGCGGCACCATCAAGGCGATGACCGTGTCGGTGTCCAAGACCGCGCGGGTTATATCGAACATCATGCACCAGACGCTGACCATCGAAACCGGCGCCTATGTCGAAGGCGACATCAAGCGCATGGAAGGGGCGGATCCGAAAATGGCGATGGTGAGGGACAAACCCGACGCGCCGGGTCTGAGCTCCGCCGGTATTCAGCCCTTGTCCGGGTTGCAGTCCATCGGTCGCAAATAGGTTTTCGCCTAGGCGCTAGGTTGGCGGCGGACCACCCACGGCCCGGCAGAAGATGGCCGGGTCGGCGTTCCCCCCCGACAGCACGATGCAAATCGTGCGCTTGCGACAATCTATTTTTCCGGCCAGGACGGCGGCGAGCGCCACCGCGCCGCCAGGCTCTACCACCAGCTTCAAGGTCCGGAAGGCGAACGCCATTGCCGCGGTCGTCTCGGCATCGGTGACGGCGAAACCCTCGCCCACCAGGCGGCTGTTGAGGGCAAAGGTCAGCGCGCCCGGCCGGGGCGCGAGTAGCGCGTCGCAGAACGAGGTTGCCCCCGGTTCGTTGCCGAGGATCTTTCCAGTCGCCAGCGAGCGGCGGGTGTCATCGAACCCCTCGGGCTCGACGGGATGCACGCGCGTCTTGGGGCTGGCTCCCGACAGCGCCAAGGCAATGCCCGAGGTAAGGCCACCGCCGCCGCAAGGCACCAGGACATGATCGACGACAGCGCCTCGCTCGTGGGCCTGCTCGGCTATTTCCAGGCCGACGGTGCCCTGGCCGGCAATAACGTCGGGGTCGTCATAGGGGCGGACAAGCGTGCCGCCACGCTCCCTTAGAAGCAGCTCGGTAATGGCTTCGCGATCCTCGGTCCGGCGATCGTAGAAGACAATCTCGGCACCGAGCGCCCGCGTGTTCTCGATCTTAATGGCGGGGGCGTCGTCCGGCATGACGATGAGGGCCGATAGTCCCGCCAAGCGGGCGGCGGCAGCCACGCCCTGGGCGTGATTGCCGGAGGAATAGGCCAGGATCGTTTGCGGTCGTTCTCCGGCCTGCATCAATTTGGCGATCTTGTTGCCGGCACCGCGAAATTTGAACGAGCCGGTGCGTTGCAGCGTCTCCGGTTTGATCAGGACGCGGCCACCGACGCGGGCGTTCAAGTCGGCATTCTCAAGCAGCGGCGTGCGCACGGCGCTACCCGCCAAACGGCCGGCGGCGGCGGCGACATCCGCGATGGTGGGCAGGTCGATCATGGCTGTCATGGTTCTATCCCAACAGGGTCAAAAAATCATACGGGAGAGCAGCAAGGCGCGGCCTGCGAAAATCGACCACTGCGTCGTTCACCGCGCGCCACGGCCAAGGTCTTGCTCAAGGCTTATCGCGACCTGTGCCTTGTCGATCCGGTGTCGGTAGACCTGGAGGTTTTCCAGCACCCGCTGCACATAGTTCCGGGTTTCCGAGAGCGGTATGCGTTCGACCCAGTCAACGACATCGGCGCCGTGCGCGCGGGGGTCGCCGAACTCGCGGATCCATCCATTCACCCGCGACGGACCGGCATTGTAGGCGGCGATGGCCAGAACATAAGAACCACCAAACGAGCGCACCAGCTCGTCCAAATAGGCGCGCCCGAGCGTAATATTGTAAGGGCCGTCCGAGGTCAGGCGCGACTTCGAATATTTGATCTTGAGTTTTTTGGCGACATGCTTGGCGGTGGCGGGAAGCATTTGCATCAGGCCGAGGGCGCCGGCGCTACTGACCGCGCCGACGGCAAAGGCGCTCTCCTGGCGCAATATCGACATGATCAGGGCATCGTCGAGCGCCCCCTTGGGCAGGGCCATCAGCGGAAAGAGATGTTCGACCAACTCGAAACCTTGGGCGCGGGCGCGTTTGGCCGTGGCGAGGGAAAAATCCTCGCGGCCAATGGCCAGGCCAAGCTCGGCGATAAGTCGGCTCTCAGGCGCCGTGCGGGCGGATTCCTGCAACCGCAGGAGAAACGGTTGAGCCCGAGAGGCCTCGCCCAAAGCAGCAAGAACGCGGACGACCTGGACAAGTTCCTGTTTCTCGAAGGTCGCCGTCTCGGTCTTGGTGGGGAGGGGCGAAGGAAAAAAATGTACCTTGCCGGCGCGATTGAGGCGCTCTGTCGCCAGCTGGCCGTAATAGGCGGTAAGATTGACCGCCGCCAACTCGTACCACCGCCGCATGGCAACCTTGTCGCCCCGCGCTTGCGTCGTCCGGCCGGCCCAGTAGGCGCCCCGCGCCCGGCTCAACTGAGAGTCGACGCCCTCATAGAGCGTCTTGAAGTGCTGTTCGGCAATGTCGGGCCGACCGAGAAAGCGAAAGGCGATCCAACCCGCCAACCATTCTGCTTCGGCGAAGGCGGTGCCGGAATCGTTGCCGTGGGCACGGGCAAGACGGTAAGCGAGATTGGCGTCGTTCCGGTCGAGGGCGTGGCGGGCGGCGCTTTCAAGTTCGATCCATAGCAGATCCGGCCGCCGCACCTTTTTCGGCGGCGGATCGAGGAGGGCCGCTGCCTGCTCGAAGTTATCCCGGCGGCGGTGCCAGCGGGCACGTTCGTAGAGCAGGCCGGCGTCGTTGAGGAGGTTCCTCGGGACCTTGGCCAGGGCGGCATCGACACCGCCCTTGCCAGCCATCAGTTTGAGGCGCGCCGTGGCCAAGGCGCGCTGGCCGGCATCGACCAGGGCGAGCAGGCGCTGGGCCGCGTCGCGCTCCTCGTCCCACAGCAGGCGATCAAGTCTCTCGGCGTGGTCTGGGGCGGTCAGATAACGTTTGTAACGCACCAGAAAGGTCTTCTCGACCGGCGCCGGGCCATCGAGAGCGACCCAGCCGTGCCGCAGGACCGATGTGGCGCGCTCGGGGTCGCCGCGGGCGATGAGGGCGCGGGCCACTTGCATCGCCCCTTCCAGGGTCGTGGGCTCGCGCTTGCCGAACCAGGACAGCACCTCGGCCGGGGGCAAGGTGTCGGGCATGGCCCGCTCGGCCTGCGCGCGCAGGATGTCTTGGCTCGGCCAGCCCGGATTGAGGCTGATGAACGAGCGGTAGTCGTCGAAATCCCGGCCCGGGCCCGGACGGGTCAGGTCGAGCCACTGGATAATCTTGGCGGGCAGCCGGTTGCGGGCGCTATCGGCTAGGCGATCCGCTTCCTTCCAATGGTCCTTGGCGATGTTGGCGAAGGCGAGACGGTAGAGTTGACGGTCGCTAGCCGACAGCACCTCCGCCCGCGCCGTGCCTCCCGGCAGCGGCAAGGAAACCATGGCGGCAACCAAAGACAGGGCGATCAGAACTCGAACGGCGCGCATTTAAGCCTTCTTCGCTGCTGCCAAGTCGGGCGCTTCCTCCGCCTGGCAGGCGTGGGTCGCCGGCGCAGAATCGGCGATAGGCCGGGGCTGGTCAACCCCACGACCGATCATCGGGCGGTCCGCTCGACCCTTGTAGCTAATGGCGACGACCAGTATGTTCGCTTCATTGCAATAGGTTCAACGCTCGAAATCGGGCAGGAGACAGCCATGTTCAAGGGCTCCATCACGGCGCTGATCACGCCGTTCCGCGACGGCGCGGTGGACGAGACCGCGTTTCGCGACCTCGTCCACTGGCAGATTTCGGAGGGAACCAGCGGGCTGGTGCCCTGCGGCACCACCGGCGAATCGCCCACACTCAGCCACGCCGAGCATAAACGGGTGGTCGAGATGTGCATCGAAGCGGCGGCCGGACGGGTGCCGGTCATTGCCGGCACCGGCTCGAACTCGACGGCAGAAGCCATTGATCTGACGCGCCACGCCAAGGAGGCCGGCGCGGCGGCGGCGCTGGTCGTCATGCCCTACTACAACAAGCCGACCGCCGAGGGGCAGTATCGTCACTTCAAGGCCATTCACGACGCGGTCGAAATTCCCATCATCATCTATAACATTCCGGGTCGCAGTGTCGTTGACATGTCGGTAGAGACGATGACGAGGCTAGCCAAGTTACCCCGGATTGTCGGCGTCAAGGACGCGACCAACGATCTGACGCGGCCGTTGGCGACGAAACTGGCGATAGAGTCCGATTTCTGCCAGCTCTCGGGCGAGGATGGCACGGCGTTGGCGTTCCTGGCGCAGGGTGGGGACGGCTGCATCTCGGTGACGGCCAACGTGGCGCCGCGCCTGTGTGCGGATATGCACGCGGCTTGGCAGCGCGGCGATACGCGGAAGGCCCAGGAAATCAACGCCCGTCTCTTTCCCCTGCACCGGGTTCTCTTTGTCGAGACCAGCCCAGCTCCGGTGAAGTATGCCGCCAGCCTGCTCGGCAAGTGCGCCGAAGACCTGCGGCTGCCGCTGTGCGAGCCATCGGACGCGACCAAGCAACTTGTGCGCCGGGGGATGGAAGGCGCCGGCCTGCTGAACTGAGCATCGCGATGGCTCGCCCGGTCCTGGCCAAGCGCGTCGTCGCTCAGAATCGAAAAGCGCGGCACGAATATTTCATCGAGGACACGATCGAAGCCGGATTCATGCTGATGGGTCCGGAGGTTAAGTCCTTGCGCCTTGGTCGGGGTAGCGTCGCCGAAGCGTTTGCCGGCGAGCGCGACGGCGAGTTGTGGCTGTTCAACTGCTTCATTCCGAAATACGAGGCGGCCAACCATTTCAACATCGAGCCGCGCCGGGCGCGCAAATTGCTGCTGCATCGCCGCCAGGCCGACCGCTTGCTGGGCGCCGTGCAGCGCGAGGGCATGACGCTGGTGCCGCTGGAGATCTATTTCAACGAACGTGGCTTGGCCAAGGTGCTGTTGGGCTTGGCGCGCGGTAAGCACAAGCACGACAAGCGCGAGGCGGAGAAGACACGCGACTGGGGCCGCGAGCGCGCCAGATTGATGCGCGAAAAAGGCTAATTCAACTCGGGCGAGGGCTGGCGGGCTGGAACCTCCAGATCTTGCCTTATGCTCCCGACCACAGCCTGGAACATCCCTTGGCTCAAGCGGCGCGTGTTCGTGTTGTAGCGCGAACAATGATAGCTGTCGGCCAGCAGCACTCCGCCCGGCAGCCGATGACGGGCGCCATGAGCAAACGGCCAGCGCGCCCGACGCTCGCCCATGACAGCGATGACGGCGTTGTGAGCGATCAGGCCCAGGGCGAGGATGGCGACCAGTTTGGACATGGCGGCGATTTCGGCGGCCAGGAAGCGGCCGCAGGTCTTTGCCTCGAGCGTGGTCGGCTTGTTGTCGGGCGGAACGCAGCGGACGGCATTGGTAATGCGGCAGTCCTTGAGGGTGAGCCCGTCATCGGCCCGACGATCATAGTGGCCGGCGACAAAACCGTAGCCCAGCAAGGTGGCGTAAAGGAGATCGCCGGCGTAATCGCCGGTGAACGGGCGTCCGGTGCAATTAGCGCCCCTGAGGCCGGGGGCGAGGCCGACGACAAGGAGCCGCGCCGTCAGTTCGCCGAACGAGGGCACGGGCGCGTTATGCCAGCCGGGTTCGGCCTGGCGATTGGCGGCGCGAAAGGAAGCCAGGCGCGGACAAAGCCGACAGTCGGTATCCGGTTGTGGCACAAGCATGGACATGGCTGCGGGATCAGGCCGGTTCGAGGGCGTCGTCGTCTGCGTCCTGGGGCTGGCGCGACAGCGTATCGGCGGGCGTATCGCGCGGGGTATGGGTGCGGGCGATGTCGCCGGCCAGATCGCCCAGTTCAATGAAAATGTCGGCCTGGCGGCGCAATTCGTCGGCAATCATGGGCGGGTTGGAGCGCATAGTGCTGACCACCGTGACGCGAACGCCCTGGCGCTGCACCGCTTCGACCAAGCGACGAAAATCGCCGTCGCCGGAGAACAGCACGATGTGATCGATATGTTCGGCCATCTCCAGCATGTCGATGGCCAGTTCGATGTCCATGTTGCCCTTGATCCGGCGCCGCCCCGCGGCGTCGGTGAACTCCTTGGCCGGCTTGGTAATGACGGTGTAACCGTTGTAGTCGAGCCAATCGACCAGTGGGCGCAACGGCGAGTAGTCCTGCTCGTCCAACAGCGCCGTGTAATAGTAGGCGCGAAGCAAACGGCCGCCTTCCGAGAACTGCTGCCGGAGACGCCGATAATCGATGTCGAAGCCAAGAGCGCGCGCCGCGAAATAAAGATTGGCGCCATCGATGAACAAGGCGATGCGCTCCCCAGGGTACAATTGCACGGTCATTTTTTTGGTCCTATGAAATATGGGCGTCGGGGTTAATCCGCCTGAGCAACAAGGTGGTGTTGCTCCGCGGGCGCCTATGTTAGTCGAGGTCGGACGCAAAACAAGGCGGGTTCATCGTCAATGTCGGATGAGGTCTTGATAGCCCTGGGGGCCAACCTGCCGCATCCGCTTTACGGCAGCCCACGGTTTACCCTGGAGGCAGCACTTGCCGCCCTGCCGGGGCAGGGGGTCGCCATATTGGCCCGGTCGAACTGGTACGAAAGCGCCCCTGTTCCGGCCTCGGATCAGCCGTGGTTCCTCAACGGCGTGGCGCTGTGTCAACCTTCGGAAGGCCCGGCCGATACGCTCAGGGCCCTGCACCGGGTCGAAGCGGCCTTCGGCCGGGCCCGGGCAGAGTTGAACGCTCCCCGAATGCTTGATCTCGATTTGCTGGCCTGGGGCAGCTTGGTGAACCGCGGCCCGGAACCGCCTCTTTTGCCTCACCCACGGCTTCACGAGCGAGCCTTTGTGCTGCTTCCCCTGGCTGAAATACTGCCGCATTGGCGCCACCCGGTTTCCGGCCTGGGGGTGGGGGCCCTGGTGGCGGCCCTGCCGCCAGGCCAGGAAATCCGCCGAATGAGGCCCTAAAATTCGCTCTGGATTACTTCAAAATGGTGGAAAAAGCCTTGGTAAGCCTTGCGTTCCTGCTTCGATCCCCTTATAGTCGCGGCAAGAAATTTCCCCCATCCCTCGTTTGCGGAGAGCGACGGCCACATGGCACGCGTTACAGTCGAGGACTGCGTCCTCAAGATACCCAATCGCTTCGAGTTGGTTTTGATTGCGGCCCAGCGGGCGCGCGAAATCTCCTCGGGCGCATCCCTCACCGTCGAGCGGGACAACGACAAGAATCCGGTCGTGGCGTTGCGCGAGATTGCCGAGGAAACCGTTGCCCTTGATGGGCTGCGGAACGGCCTGATCGAGGGCCTGCAGAAGCATGTCGAGAGCGACGAACCAGAGGAAGAAGGCGGCTTCGGCTCCGGTGCCACGGAGGCGCTGAGCGATCTGATGCAGGCAGAGGTGGCGGCTGGTGTCGCCGAGCAGGCGGCCGAGGAAGAACTCGGTGAGATCGAGGAAGACGCCGAGGGCGAAGATGACGGCGAAAAAAAGGCCGTCGAGCCCGATGCCTCGGAGTTGGCTCCTGGCGAGGAGTAGTCGCCTCGATCCTACTGTCCCAACGGCGAGCAAGGGCTAGCCGGGGAGGTCGCCGACGGTCGTCAATCGCGCCATGCGCGGGAAGCCGAGATGATCCGCCAATTCGAACTGGTCGAGCGGGTTAAGGCATACGATCCGGCCGCGGATGAGGACGCGCTCAACCGCGCCTATGTCTATTCGATGCGGGCGCACGGCGCCCAAGAGCGCGATTCCGGCGATCCCTATTTCGTGCATCCGTTGCGGGTCGCCGAAATCCTGACCAGCATGAAGCTGGATTGCGCGTCGATCATCACCGGCCTTCTGCATGACACGATCGAGGATACCGAGGCGACGGTCGAGGAGATCGAGCGCCTGTTTGGGCCCGAGATCGCCCGCCTCGTAACCGGCGTGACCAAGCTGTCGCGCCTCGAACTTCAGTCGGACCATACCAAGCACGCGGAGAACTTCCGCAAACTGGTGTTGGCGATGTCGGCGGACATCCGCGTCCTGCTGGTGAAGTTGGCCGACCGTCTCCACAACATGCGCACGCTGGCGCATATCAGCGACCCGGATCGGCGACGGCGGATTGCGCTGGAGACCATGGAAATCTATGCGCCCCTGGCGGAGCGGATGGGCATCGACCAGATGAAGGGCGAGCTCGAGAACCTAGCCTTTGCCGAACTGCACCCCGATGCCCATGAGTCGATCCAGCAGCGCTTGCTTTTCCTGCGCGAACGGGGCGGCGACCTGGTCGGGCGCATCATAGCCGAAATCAAGGAGACGCTGATCAAGGCGGGGATAGAGGCGCAGGTATCCGGGCGCGAAAAATCGCCCCATTCGATCTGGCGCAAGATGCAGCGCAAGAACGTCACTTTCGAACAACTGGCGGATATCATGGCCTTCCGCGTCATGGTCGGCACGGAAGGGGAGTGTTACCAGGCGCTGGGCGTTCTGCATGGGCGCTATTCGATGGTGCCGGGGCGTTTCAAGGACTACATCAGCACGCCCAAACCGAACGACTATCAGGCGCTGCACACGGGGGTTATCGGCCCGGAGCAACAGCGCATCGAAATCCAGATCCGGACCAGCGAAATGCGTGACGTGGCCGAATTCGGCGTGGCCGCGCATTGGGAGTACAAACAAGGCGCGCCAAAAATGGAGGGCCGGCAGTACCGCTGGCTGCGCGAGCTTGTGGAAATTCTCGATCACGCCTCCGGGCCGGAAGAATTTCTCGAACATACCAAGCTCGAAATGTTCCAGGACCAAGTGTTCTGTTTTACGCCTAAGGGAGAGGTCATCGCCCTGCCGCGTGGCGCCACCCCCGTGGATTTCGCCTATGCCGTGCATTCGCAAGTTGGCGATACCTGCGTCGGGGCCAAGATCAACGGACGGTTGATGCCGTTGCGCACCACGCTCAACAATGGCGATCAGGTGGAGATTGTCACCTCGCGCGCGCAGACCCCGTCGCCGACCTGGGAACGGTTCGTCGCCACCGGCAAGGCCAGGGCGAGCATTCGTCGATTCGTCCGCACGCAGGAGCGCCAGCAATACGTCGCCTTGGGCAAGGCCATCCTGCAGAAGGCGTTCCGCCAGGACGGCTATGACTATGCCGATAAAGCGATCCAGGGCATCCTGAAGAAGCTGAAACACGATGCTGTCGAGGATGTGCAGGCGGCGGTCGGCGAGGGGATTCTGACCGGTCGCGATGTGCTGGCGGCGGCCTTTCCCGCCAGTCGGCCGGCGGCGGGCAAGGTGGTGGCGATTGCCGGGCGTCGCGTCCGGGCCAAGAAGAGCAACGACTCGGCAGTGCCCATTACCGGGTTAATTCCCGGTATGGCGGTGCATTTCGCCGGCTGCTGTCACCCCCTGCCTGGGGAACGGATCGTTGGTATTGTTGCTACCGGCAAGGGAGTAACGATCCATACCATCGATTGCGAAACCTTGGTCAGCTTTGCCGATTCGCCGGAGCGCTGGCTCGACGTGTCATGGAACCCGCCCGCCGACGAGGCTCCGAACCATATCGGGCGCCTGCATGTCGTGGTAGCGAACGAAGCGGGCAGCCTGGGCAGCCTCTCGACCGTCATCGGCCGTAGCGAGGGCAATATTTCTAACCTGAAAATAACCAGCCGATCCCTTGATTTCTTCGAAATGGTCATCGACGTTCAGGTCCGGGATGTCCGTCACCTGACGGATATCGTTGCGGCGCTGAGGGCCACACCGGTGATAAACTCGGTCGAACGCGCCCGGGGCTAGCGGCGCGGCAGGAGCAGGACATGAAACGGGCTTTGCGTCTTGGGGTGAATATCGATCACGTGGCGACCATTCGCAACGCGCGGGGTGGGCGGCATCCCGATCCGGTCCGGGCAGCCCGGTTGGCGGCCCAGTCGGGGGCCGATGGGATCACCGCGCATCTGCGCGAGGATCGCCGGCATATCTCCGACGACGACATCGCCCGGTTGCGGCGCGAGATCGAGTTGCCGCTCAATTTCGAGATGGCGGCGACCAAGGAAATGCTGGCGATCGCCCTGGAAAATAGACCCCACGCCGCCTGTCTGGTGCCGGAAAATCGGGCCGAACGGACGACGGAAGGCGGGCTCGATGTTGTCGGCCACAAGGGTCAGATCGAACCCTATGTGAAGGCACTGGCGGATGCCGGTATTCGCGTTTCGCTGTTCGTGGAGCCGGATCCGGCGCAGCTTGACGCGGCGCAGGCCGTGGGCGCGGTGGTGGTGGAACTGCACACCGGCGCCTATTGCGATAGCGAGGGCGAGGCTCGGGCCCGCCACCTGCAACGGCTAAGGACGGCGGCGGCCCATGCCGAGCATCTCGGCCTCGAATGCCATGCCGGTCATGGCTTGACGTTCGAAACCGTGGGGCCAGTGGCGGCCATTCCGGCCGTCGTTGAGCTCAATATCGGGCATTTTCTGGTCGGCGAGGCCATCTTTGGCGGTCTCGACAGCACCATTCGACGCATGCGCGCCTTGATGGACAAGGCGCGGGCCGAGGCGCTGGGCGAGCGCGGCGCATGAGCACGACATGATCCTTGGCATTGGCAGCGATATCATCGATATCCGTCGCATCGAGCGAACGCTCGATCGGTTCGGGCCCCGCTTCGTCGAGCGGATCTTCACCGATCTCGAGCGCCGTAAATCGGAGGGCCGGGCCAACCGCTCAGCCTCCTATGCCAAGCGCTTTGCCGCCAAGGAGGCCTGCTCGAAGGCACTCGGCACCGGCTTTCGCCGGGGCGTGTTCTGGCGCGACATGGGGGTGGTCAACTTGAAGTCCGGCAAACCGACGCTGCTGCTGACGGGCGGTGCCATGCAGCGGCTAAAAGAGTTAACGCCGCCGGGCATGACGGCGCAGATAGACTTGAGCATGACCGACGATCACCCGCAGGCGCAGGCAATCGTTGTCATCTCCGCCGTGCCCGAATCATGATCTTATTGGGCGGCCTGGCGAAAGCGGTCCCGGTGGGCCGGTCGGCGGGCCTGAGCGAGTGTAAGCGCAGCCGCCAGGGGGGGCGGGCAAAATGACTGAGAAGAAGCCGGGATGGTTCGGCGAGACAGGGCGCACAATCCTTTACGCCGTCCTGATTGCGGTAGGCGTGCGTAGCTTTGCCTATGAGCCGTTCAACATACCCTCGGGTTCGATGATTCCGACGCTCTTGATCGGTGATTATCTGTTCGTCTCCAAGGGGTCGTATGGCTATAGCCGCTATTCGTTTCCCTTTTCCCTACCCTCGTTCAGCGGGCGGATATGGTTCGAATCGCCCGTGCGGGGCGATGTGGTGGTGTTCAAACTGCCGAGCGACAACAGCACCGACTACATCAAGCGTATCGTAGGGCTGCCGGGCGATCGTATCGCCGTGCGCGAGGGCGTGCTGCGGATCAATGGCGTGCCGGTGCAGCGCGAGAGGATTGAGGATTATGTGGACCGGCGCTTCGATGGCGAGGCGTTCCGTTACACGCAGTACATCGAAACCCTGCCAAACGGCGTGAAGCATCGCATTCTTGAGCGTAGCGACAGCGAGCCGCTCGACAATACCGAGGAATTTGTCGTGCCGCCCCAGCATTACTTCGCCATGGGCGACAACCGGGACAATTCCCAGGATAGCCGCGTGATGAGCCGGGTCGGCTTCATCCCGGAGGCGAACTTGGTCGGTCGGGCGGAGTTTATGTTCTTTTCGACCGATGGCTCGGCCAAAATGTGGGAGTTTTGGAAGTGGTTTTCGGCGACGCGGGTATCGCGCCTGTTTTCGGCCGTGCGGTGAACGAGCCTGATTCGGCGACGATGGCGCCGGACGAGATCCTGGCGGAGCGCCTGGGCCATCGCTTCACGCATCCGGAGCTCTTGCGCCAGGCCTTGACGCATCGCAGCGTCGCCAGCGGGCGAGGTGCGCCGGCCGGCTATGAGCGTTTGGAGTTTCTTGGCGACCGGGTTCTGGGTCTGGTGGTGGCGCAGATGCTGTTCGAGTTGTTCGCTAACGAGAACGAGGGGGCGCTGGCGCGGCGGTTTGCCACCCTGGCCAGCGGCGAGACGCTTGGCGAGGTGGCGCGATCGCTCGATCTTGGTCGCTATCTGGTGCTATCGCGTGGAGAAGAAGACAGCGGCGGTCGGCGCAACGCTGGACTGCTGGCCGACGCCTGCGAGGCCGTCATCGCCGCGCTTTATCTCGACGGCGGCCTGTCGGCGGCGGCGGCCTTCGTGCGCCGATTTTGGGAACCCTTGATGGGGATCGACCAGCGCCCGCCGCAGGACGCAAAAACGGCGCTTCAGGAATGGGCGCAGGGCGTGGGATTGCCTCTACCCATTTATCGTATCGTGCGCGAGGAGGGGCCGGCGCACGATCCGGTATTCGAGATTGAGGTGTTGGTCGAGGGGCAACCGCCGGCGAGCGCCTCCGGGCGCTCCAAGCGGGTGGCGGAGACCGCCGCCGCTACGCTTCTTTTGGGTCGGCTCAAGGGTGAACGACGTGACTGAACCCGCTGGCGACGAAGTCAGGCGCAGCGCCTACGTGGCGCTTCTGGGCGCGCCCAATGCGGGCAAGTCAACCCTGCTCAACGGCCTAGTCGGGGCCAAGGTCTCCATCGTTACACCCAAGGTGCAGACGACCCGTCGTCGTCTCCTCGGCATTACGGTGGTGGAAGCGGTTCAACTGGTGTTCGTGGACACTCCGGGAATCTTCGCGCCGCGCCGGCGGCTCGACCGGGCCATGGTCCAAGCGGCTTGGCGCGGCGCCGCCGAGGCCGACATCGTGGTCGTGCTGGTGGACGCGACCCGGACCAAGGGAGACGTCGATACGCAAACCATCGTCGCCGGCCTGAAGCAGGCCAAGCGGCGCGCCATCCTCGCGCTTAACAAGAGCGATGTGGCGCCGCGTGAGAATCTGCTGCGGCTGGCAAAGACCCTCGACGCGGATGGCATTTTCGATGCCGTGTTCATGCTCTCGGCCCTGACTGGAGATGGCGTCGAGGACTTGAAGGCGGCGCTGCTGAAGCTGGCGCCCGCCGGCCCTTGGCATTTCCCGGCCGATCAGCTGGCCGACGCGCCCGAGCGCTTTCTGGCCGCCGAGGCGACCCGCGAGCAGCTGTTCCTGCAACTGCATCAGGAAGTGCCCTATGCTCTGACGGTGGAGCCCGAAACCTGGGAGGACTTCGTCGACGGCAGTGTGCGGATCGGCCAGGTTATCTTCGTCGAGCGCGATTCCCAGAAGGCCATTGTCTTGGGGCATGGCGGCCAGCGCATCAAGGCCGTGCGCGAGGCGGCCCAGCACGAGATCGAGGCCATGCTGGGCCGGCGCGTCCACCTGTTCCTGCAGGTGACGGTTCGCCAAGGCTGGGCCGATGACCCCGAGCGTTTCCAGGCCCTGGGCCTGAATTACGAAGCCTGAGGCGGCCAATCGCGCGACGGCGAATCCTGGTGTAGGTTCGGCCCCATGGAATGGAGCGATGACGGCATCGTGTTGGGCGCGCGGCTCTACGGCGAGGGGGCGGTAATCGTCAACCTGATCACCCGGGGGCATGGCCGCCATGCCGGCTTGGTGCGCGGCGGCAGCGGCGTTCGCGCGCGCGGCATTTACGAACCGGGCAATCGGGTGCGGGCCGTTTGGCGGGCCCGTCTGGCCGAGCACCTCGGGCACTATACCTGCGAACTGGTGGAAGCCTGCGCCGCCCGCCATTTCGACGACCCGCTGCGGCTCGCCGTGCTGAGTGCCGCCACGGCGGTGGCGGAGGCGGTGTTGCCGGAGCGGGAACCGCATTCGGGCCTCTACGAATCGTTGCAGCGGCTGCTGCTGGATCTGGACGCGACCGATAACGAGAATGCGGCAGCCTATGTGCGGTGGGAAGTGGAACTGCTGGCGGAGTTGGGGTTCGGCCTCGATCTTGGCGCCTGCACCGTCACCGGCGCGACGGAGGATTTGGTCTATGTCTCGCCGCGCAGCGGCCGGGCGGTGTCGCGTGATGCCGGCGCCCCCTATGGCGAGCGCCTGTTGCGGTTGCCGGCGTTTCTGCTCGGCGGCGGTCCCGCCGACCGGTCGGATATCCGGGCCGGTTTGAAATTGACCGGGTTCTTTCTTGATCGCTATGTTTTCGCGCCGGCTCGGCCGGCGGGGGATCTTGGTGGTGAGCGGGCCGGACATACGCCGCCGGCCCGCGACCGGTTGGTTGCCCGGATCGGGCGACTGAACGCCTGAATGTCCAGCCGCGACGTGGCAATTCACCAGAAGGATCGAAGCCGATGCCGCCAGTAAACCAACCCCGCCACATGGTGGTCATCGGTGCCGGTATCGTCGGCGTCTGCGCCGCGCTCTATCTTCAGCGTGATGGCAACCGGGTGACGATCATCGACCCGCGCCAGCCCGGCGAGGGCGCCTCGATGGGCAACGCCAACGTCATCGCCGTCGAGTCCTGCGTGCCCGTGGCCACGCCGGGGATTTTACGGCGGGTGCCGAAGATGATGCTCGACCCCTTGAGCCCGCTGGTCGTGCGCTGGAGCTACCTGCCGTGGTTGGCGCCGTGGCTATGGCAATTCGTGATGGCGAGCCGGCCGGCCCAGGTCGAGAACATTTCCATCGCGCTGGCCTCGCTACTGGGGCAAGTCATGGCCGACTATCGGCCGCTGATCGAAGGTGCTGGCGTGGCTGACATGTTTCACCCGACCGGCATGCTAGCTGTGTTCGAGAGCGAGGCCAGGTTTGCCGGCTATCAGCTGGATCTGGACCTGCAACAGCGACGGGGGGTCAAGGCCGAAGTCCTTTCCGCCGACCAGGTGAGGCAGATGGAGCCAGCCTTGGCGCCGATTTTCCGACACGGGGTGTTCTATCCGGACAATTGGCAGACCACGAACAGCTTTCGCCTGGTGCAGGCGCTCGCCGCCGATCTGGTGCGCCGGGGCGGCGCAATCGTGAAATCGGAAGCGCGCGGTTTCGGCTTCGGCCCCGGCGGCGTGCACATGGTCGTCACCGCCGATGGCGCGGTGCCTTGCGACGGCGTCGTCGTGGCCGCGGGCGCCTGGTCAAAGGCTCTTGCTGGCGCGCTGGGCGAGTCCGTGATGCTCGATACCGAGCGCGGCTATCACGTCATGTTGCCGAACCCAGGCGTTTCCCCGCGGCGGCCGATATATGCCGCCGACGGCGGTTTCGTGACGACGCCGCTTGAGGATGGGTTGCGCTTTGCCGGCACGGTCGAGCTTGGCGGACTCGCGGCGGCGCCCAATTACGCACGGGCCGATGTGCTGTTGCGCCAGGGGCGGCGCATGCTCCCAGGCTTGGTCGAAACGGGGCGCAGCGACTGGATGGGCTTCCGGCCCTCGCTACCCGATTCGGTTCCGGTGATCGGCCGAGCGCGGCGCTGGGGCGATGCCTATCTGGCCTTTGGCCACGGCCATCTCGGCCTGACGCTGGCGGCGACAACCGGGCGTATCGTCGCCGACTTGGCGGCAGGCCGCGACCCGGGGCTAGATCTGCGGCCGTTCCGGCCCGACCGTTTTTGATCATCCATAATTTGTTGAGGTTCGAGGTGAAGGACTGCCAGCCATGAAAAAGAAGGCCGCCGCCGGGGCCCCGCCACCGCCCGCGGGTGAGATGCGCCCGGTCGAACTGGAGAGCGCGCTAAAGGAGCGCTACCTGTCCTATGCGCTCTCGACCATCATGTCGCGCTCGCTGCCCGATGTGCGCGATGGCTTGAAGCCGGTGCATCGGCGGCTGCTTTTCGCCATGCGGCAGCTTCGCCTTGACCCGACCGGCGGCTACAAGAAGTCGGCTCGTGTAGTCGGTGACGTCATCGGCAAGTTCCATCCGCATGGCGAGATATCCATTTACGATGCCATGGTGCGCCTGGCGCAGGAGTTCGCGCAGCGCTATCCCCTGGTGGACGGGCAGGGAAATTTTGGCAGTATCGACGGCGATAACGCGGCGGCCATGCGCTATACCGAGGCGCGCCTTACCGCGGTCGCCCAAGCGATGCTCGATGGCCTCGACGAGGAGGCGGTCGATTTACGCCCTACCTATGACGGCGAAACCGCCGAACCGGTGGTCCTGCCGGGAGCCTTCCCCAACCTGCTGGCGAACGGGTCGCAGGGCATTGCCGTCGGCATGGCCACCAGCATCCCGCCGCATAACGCGGCCGAGATCTGCGACGCCCTCCTGCATCTGATCAAGTTCCCCAAGGCCACGGTGGGAAAACTGGTCGAACTGATGCCGGGGCCGGACTTTCCCACCGGGGGCCTGCTGGTCGAATCGCGAGAGACGCTGGTCGAGGCCTATCGCTCCGGGCGCGGCGCGTTTCGCCTGCGCGCCCGCTGGACGGTGGAGCGGCAGAAAGGCGGCACTTGGCAGGCGGTGGTGACCGAGATTCCCTATCAGGTGCAGAAATCGCGCCTGGTTGAGCGCATCGCCCAGTTGTTACAGGACCGCAAGCTAGGCTTGCTTGCCGATGTGCGCGACGAGTCCGCGACCGACCTGCGTCTGGTGTTGGAACCGAAAAGTCGCAACGTGGAGCCGGCGGTGTTGATGGAATCGTTGTTTCGTCAGACCGACCTGGAAATACGGTTCGGGCTCAACATGAATGTGGTGGATGCGCGGCAGGCGCCCCGTGTCATGTCCTTGTCGGAGGTTTTGCGTGCGTTCCTCGATCATCGCCGTGAAGTTCTGCTCCGGGTTTCTGGCTTCCGGTTGAAACAGATCGAAAATCGGTTGGAGATACTCGACGGTTACCTGATCGCCTATCGCAACCTGGATGCCGTCATCAAAGTCATCCGCGAGGAAGACGAGCCCAAGCCGGTGATGATGAAGCGTTGGAGGCTGACCGAGGTGCAGGCCGAAGCCATCCTTAACATGCGGCTGCGCGCCCTGCGCAAACTCGAGGAAGCCGCGATCCGCGCCGAGTATGCGGAACTCTCCAACGAACGGCAGGAACTGAAGAAGCTGCTGGGCGGTGAGGACCGTCAGTGGCGTCGGGTGGCCGAGGAGATCGCCGATATTCGTAAGCGCTTCGGGCCAGGCACGCCGCTCGGCCGGCGTCGGACTGAATTGGGCGCCCCACCGGCCGACATCGAGGTGCCGGTCGATGCCGGGATCGAGCGCGAGGCCATCGCCGTCGTCTGCTCGGCCAAGGGCTGGATTCGCGCCCTCAAGGGGCAAGCCGCCGGCGCCGCCGACCTCAAATACAAGGAGGGTGACGAGGCGCGCTTTGTCTTGGCCGCCGAGACGACGGACAAGCTTCTGCTGTTGGGCACCAATGGGCGGTTCTACACGCTTGGCTGCGACAAGCTGCCCAGCGGGCGCGGACATGGCGAGCCCCTACGGCTGATGGTGGACCTGGATAACGATCACGATGTGGCGGCGTTGTTTCTCTATCGCCCAGGCCGAAAACTGCTGGTCGCCTCCAGCGACGGGCGTGGGTTCCTGGTGGCCGAAGATGATGCCGTGGCCCAGACCAGGGCGGGGAGGCAGGTCTTGAACCTAGCCAAGGGCGCACGGGCGCTGGCCGCCGTACCGGCAGAGGGCGACAGCGTCGCTGCGCTGGGTGAGAACCGGAAACTCTTAGTCTTCCCGCTCAAGGAGTTGCCGGAGATGACGCGCGGGCGCGGCGTCATTCTGCAACGTTACAAGGACGGTGGCCTGAGCGATGTTCGGGTCTTCAAGCGGGCCGAGGGGCTGAGTTGGAAGATCGGCGATCGCGTGCGAACCGAAACCGATCTGCGCGCCTGGATCGGGCAACGGGGCCAGGCCGGGCGGCTGCCGCCAACGGGCATTCCGCGCAGCAACAAATTTGGCTGATGGTGACCCCTCGGACATTGCTGTCCGAGGGGGGTACCAGGTCCGTCTAAAGAACGAAGTTGGCGGCGGTGATGCCGGGGGCACCCACGCCGTTCAGTTCGATTTCAAAGTCGGCGATACCGTCGCCATCGATGTCGCCCGCGACCACGGCATTGCTGAGTCCGTCGTCGAAGGCGATCAATTGGCCGGCAACAAATGAGAAGACCCCACCAGCCATGAAGGTGAAGGCGCCGATCTGGCTCAGGTCCATCAGGTCCGTGCCGATGACAAAATCGGCGACCACATCGCGCAGACCCGCGCCGACGCCGCTATCGCCGGCATCGGCCCAGACGAAGGTATCCGCTTCGCTACCGCCGGTCAGCCGATCGACTCCGGCGCCGCCGTCGAGACGGTCAATCCCGACGCCGCCGTCAAGGCTGTCATTGCCGCCCTGGCCATTGAGGGTGTCATCGCCCTCGCCACCCAGTAGCGTGTCGGCTCCGGTCGAGCAGGCGCCGATGCCGTCGGTGTCGCCATAAAGGACGTCATTGCCGATACCGCCGTCGAGGCTGTCGTTGCCGTAACCGATGGCGCCGACCCCCATGGCATCGCCAATCAACGTATCGTTGCCGTCGCCGCCAAGGAGGATATCGTTGCCGGAGCCCGCAGCGCCCGAGCTATCGTGGCCCTTGTCCTCGTGGTCGTCGTCCTCGTGGTCGTCGTCCTCGTCTTCGTCCAGCCCGACCGCGTCACCGACCAGCACGTCGTTGCCGGCGCCGCCATCAAGGCTGTCGTTGCCGTTGCCCGAAGCTTCCTTGCCCAGGGCATCGCCGATCAGCGTATCGTCGCCAAGCCCGCCGAGGATTGTATCGTTGCCGTCTAGAACGAGGCCAGTGCCATAATCGTCATCTGCTTCGTCCTCGCCCTCGATCTCCTCGTGATCGTCGTCCTCATCATCCTCATGATCGCCGGAGTCGTCGTCGCCGAGATCGTCGGCGCGCTCACCGATGATGTCGCCGACCAACAGATCGTTACCCTCGCCGCCATCGAGGCTGTCGGCGCCAGTGCCGAGCGCCTCCTGGGCCACGGCATCGCCCACCAGTGTGTCGTCGCCAAGGCCGCCGAGCAGGATGTCGTTACCGCTGCCAGAGGCAAAAGTGTCATTCTTGCCGCAGGTGCCGCCGCTTGTAGCCAGGGCATCGCCGACGATGAAGTCGTTACCGTCGCCGCCGTCGAGGTTGTCGGCGCCGCTACCATAGGCATTGCCGTCCACGGCATAGGCATCGCCCACCAGCGTGTCGTCGCCGGCATCGCCCAGCAAGGTATCGGCGGCGATGCCGAACAACTCGCTGTTCTCGGCGTAGACGTCGCCCACGAGCAAATCGTTACCGGCGCCGCCGGAGAGGCTATCGGCGCCCTGCCAGGCCGCCATCAACAAGGAATCGGCGAAGCCATCGCCGACCAGGGTGTCGTCGCCCTCGTCGCCAGCCAGGGTATCGGTCTCGTCCTCGCCGAACATCCAGTCGTCGCCCAGACCACCGGACATCGAGTCGGCATCCGGCAAGGCGTCGGCGACATCGACCTGCCCGTCGCCGCCATACATGACATCGTTGCCAAGACCGCCGAGCATGGTGTCGTTGCCGTCGGCGCTGCCGTGACCATCGCCAACCAGGAGGTCGTCGCCGTCGCCGCCGTCGAGAAGATCGTCGCCGTCGTCGCCATAAATCGTGTCATTGCCCCCGAGGCCAGAGAGCGAGTCGCTGCCGGCGCCACCCAGCAGCATGTTGGCATTGGCATCGCCAAGCATGGTAGCGGCGCTCACCCCACCAATGATGCCTTCGATGCCGATAAGGGTGTCGGTCCCGTCGCTGCCGGTAACGATGCCGTTGCCGAGATCGATCAGGATACCGTTGATTATGGCGGTATCGAACCCGTCGCCGCCGTCGATGACGTCGTTACCGGTTCCGCCCTTGAGGAAATCGTCGCCGGCCCCGCCGCGCAGCACGTCGCTGCCGATATCGCCGTTGAGGGTGTCGCCGCCATCGCCGCCGTCGAGAGAGTCGTTGCCCAGGCTACCGAACAGGGCGTCGTTGCCCAAGCCTCCCAGAAGGGTGTCGTTGCCGATGCCGCCGTCAAGGATATCGTCGCCTTCGCCGCCGACAAGCCCATCATTGCCGATTTGCCCCAGCAGGCGGTCGTTGCCGATGCCGCCATCGAGGGAGTCATTGCCGATGCCGCCGTCGAGGGTATCATCGCCGATACCGCCGCGAAGAATGTCGTTGCCCTTCAATCCGAACAACAGATCGTTGCCAAGCCCGCCGTCCATAACATCGTTGCCGCTGGTTCCATTCAGGGTATCGGCAAGATCGGTGCCGATGAGGGGGGCAGACGACGAGTTCTTGATCTTCTTGGCCATGGCCGGAATCTCCTTCAAGAGCTTTAGGCGTGCGTCACATAGCCCGGGGAGGGCAAAAATGCGTCTCGAAGACCTAGCGGCAGGACAGGCCAAGGGTCAACAGACGGAGAGCAAAAAGCATGTGAAAACACATATTTGCCACAGACCGCTGGCATTGATCGGCGCCGTCATAGCGGCGCTGGCGCAGTGACGCCAGGAAACGCAAACGTGTCGCGCTTGCGTAACGGCAAATTCGATTGAGATTTATTGAAATAGAACCGGTAATAGTCGTGGCCGAATGGGGTCGTGGGGGGACGAGGGAGTGGAGCGGCTTCAGGCTTTTGTTCGCGCGGCCGAGCGGATCAACGAAATTGTGGGGCGTGGCGTGGCCTGGCTGACACTGGGCACGGTCGTCGTTTGCTTTGCCGTCGTCGTTCTGCGCTATGTTTTTTCAATCGGTTACGTCTGGCTTCAGGAGGTCTATGTCTGGGAACATGCCGCCGTATTCATGCTTGGCGCCGGCTATACCTTCGTTCATTGCGGGCATGTGCGGGTGGACATCGTCTATGCCCGGCTGTCGCTTCGGCGCCGGGCCTGGGTGGACCTGCTCGGCACCGCCATTTTCCTTTTTCCCTGGCTCGGTATCGTCGTCTGGCATGGGAGTTCATTTTTCGCCTTGTCGTGGCGTCTTCTCGAACCCTCCGCCCAGGCGGGTGGACTGCCCGGCCTGTTTCTGTTGAAAACGGTGATCGTTGTTTTTTGCGCGCTGGTGGGACTGCAAGGGCTGGCGCTGGCGGTGCGCAGCCTGCTGGTCTTGGCGGGGCGCGAGGACTTCGCCCCGGGCCAGCCGGTTCACTGAGCGGGGTCGCGAATGGATCCGCACGCTATCGGCGAAATGTTGGCGCTGCTCATGTTCGTTGCCACTATTGGTTTCGTGCTGATGGGTTACCCGGTGGCCTTCACCCTGGCGGGTACGGGCATCATCTTCGCCACCATCGGTTCACTGTTTGGCGGCTTCGATTTCACGCTCTTTAACGGTCTTGCCTCGCGCTATTTCGGCGTCATGACCAACGAAGTTCTGGTCGCGGTGCCGTTATTCGTGTTCATGGGCGTGACGCTGGAGCGATCGAAGATTGCCGAAGCCCTGCTCGAAACAATGGGACAGATTTTCGGTTCCCTGCGAGGCGGCCTTGGCTTGTCGGTGATCCTGGTCGGCGCCTTGCTGGCCGCGTCGACCGGTATCGTCGGCGCGACGGTGGTGACCATGGGGCTCTTGAGCCTGCCGGCGATGCTGCGCGCGGGATACGATCCCAAACTTGCCAGCGGCATCATTTGCGCCTCGGGCACGTTGGGCCAGATCATTCCGCCCTCCACGGTTTTGATTTTCATGGCCGACATGCTCCAAGGTGCCAATGCCACGGCGCAGTTGGCCAAGGGCGATCTGGCGCCGGATCCGGTTTCGGTCGGCGATCTGTTTATCGGCGCCTTTATCCCGGGTTTTTTCCTGGTCGGTCTCTACGCGCTGTGGGTGATCCTCAAGGCCGTGTTCCAGCCGGAAAGTTGCCCGGCCCTGGTCATGAGCACCGAACAGAGGCGCGAGTTGCCGCGCCGGGTGATGCGTGCCCTGCTGCCGCCGTTGGCCCTCATCGTCGCTGTTCTGGGCTCCATTATTTTCGGCATCGCCTCGCCCACCGAATCGGCCTCGGTGGGCGCCGTGGGCGCGATGGTCCTGGCGGTGCTCAATCGGCAAATGTCTTTATCGATGTTGCGCGAGGTGATGCTGGCGACGATGAAAATCACGTCACTTGTTTTCGTTATTCTGCTCGGCGCGTCGGTGTTTTCTCTGGTCTTCCGGGGCCTGGGGGGAGAAAAGATCGTCAGCGACACCTTGTATGCCATGCCTGGCGGCGAGTTTGGCGCCTTGTTCGTGGTCATGGCCCTGATGTTCGTCCTGGGGTTCTTTCTCGACACCTTCGAGATCATTTTCATCGTCGTGCCGGTGACGGCTCCGGTCTTGCTCAGTTTCGACATCAGCCCGATCTGGCTGGGCGTGATGTGCGGGGTCAATTTGCAAACCAGCTTCCTGACGCCACCATTCGGTTTCGCCCTGTTTTATCTGCGCGGTGTGGCGCCGCCACAAGTGACGACGGGCCATATCTATCGCGGGATCGTGCCCTTCGTGGTCTTGCAACTCGTCGGGCTGGGTATCTTGTGGGCGGTGCCGTCGCTGGCGACTTGGTTGCCGGAGGTGGTCTATGCGGAGGCTCCGCCTCTATCCGCCGAAGGAATCGCTTCGCCGGACCAAGGTGCGGACTCATTGGACGACTTGGTGCCGGCGCAGGATCAATAGCGAGCGCCCCGCTATCGCTTCTGGGCGCGACTGGCGATGACGACGCCGAGGGCGGCGCAGGCCATTCCGATCCAGGCCAAGGGCGGCATAGCCTCGCCGATTATGAACCAGGCGATCAAGGCGGCCATCGGCGGCACCAGAAAGAAGAGGGCCGAGACACGAGCCACTTCGCCACGCCGGATCATGGCCAGTAGCAGGGTCACGGATATGATCGAATTGCCGACGACCAGATAGGCCAATGCCGTCAGGAGTTCCGCCGTCCACTCCACGCGCATATCCTCGAGGGCCCAGGCCATCGGCGCCACGATCACAAAACCGACGCTGTACTGAATGAGGTTAGCCATCACCGGGTGCAGCGGGGTACCGCACCGTTTTTCATAGAGCGCGGCGGCGGTCATGGCGCCAAGGGCGCCGAAGGCACAGGCGAGGGCGAAAGCCGATGTGGCCTCCACGCGCGAGCGCGCCAGGATGACAAGCGCGGCGCCGGCAAGACCCAGCCCCAATCCGCCCCAGCGCTTAAGGCCTACTCTCTCGGCAACCAGTCGCGGAGCCAGAACGGCGACCAGAATGGGTTGCAACGAGACGATCAGCGCCAGACCGCCGGCCGATACGCCGCGTGAGAAGGCGAGATACGAGAGGCCAAAATAGAGCGCCTGAATTAGAAAGCCGACAATGATGACATCCCGCCAGACCTTGCTTGTGTCCGGCAATGGCGGGCGCAGGATCGGTAGCAGCGGCAACAGGACCAGCAGAACCAGTCCGTAACGCATGGCCAGAAAGGTCAGGGGTTCGGCATGTGCCAACCCCATCTTGGCGAAGGCGAAGCCGGCGGACCACAACAGCAGGAAAATCGCGGGCGCGAGGCGCAGCCAAAGCGGGCCACTTTCGGTTTGCGATTCTGGCGTCGCCGCCGGCGGCATTGTTTGGATTTCCCCGGTTCAAGGAAAACCGCGCCGGTTGGGCCGGCGCGGCTCTAGCCATCGTCAAACGTCGCCTCAATCAGCCTTCGGGGTATTTGAACTCCAGCAACCTGGCGTTCGTATAGGCTTGCTCGCTGATGCGGGTCCAGGCACGGATGTCCTTGCGGAAGGCGAAATAGGAGGCGCAGATCTTCTTGGTAATGTCGTCGCCATTGTCATAGACCTCCTGCATGACCTCGCCGGAGGCCTTGCCGAAGGCGGTCAGCACATCCTTGGGGAACTGCTTGAGTTGGACCCCGTGTTCGTTGATGAGAGTGGCGAGGGCCGAGGCGCTGCGGCCGTTGAACTCCGACAGCATGATATCGTTTTCCGCCGCGCAGGAGGTGGCGACGATCTCCTGCAAGTCGGCGGGCAGGGCCGCGAACTTGGATTTGTTGACCAGGGCTTCGAGGCCCGAACCGGGTTCGTGGAACCCCGGCCAGTAGTAGAACTTGGCCACCTTGAAGAATCCCAACGAAAGGTCGTTATAGGGGCCGACCCACTCGGTCGCGTCGATGGCGCCCGATTGCAGGTTGGCGAAGATTTCGCCGCCGGGCAGCGTCACAACGGTAACGCCCAATTTGGCGAGCGCCTGCCCGCCCTGACCGGGCATGCGGAACTTTAGGCCGTTGAAATCGCCGACGTTGGTTATTTCCTTCCGAAACCAGCCGCCCATCTGCACGCCGGTATTGCCGGCTAGGAATGGTTTAATACCGAAGCCGTCGTAGAGTTGGTCCCACAGCTCCTGGCCGCCGCCGAAGCGGACCCAGGCGTTCAATTCCCCCGCCGTCATGCCGAAGGGAACCGCCGTGAAGAAGCCGGCGGCCGGCGCCTTGCCGATATGATAATAGGCCGCGTCATGCGCCATTTCGGCGGTGCCGCTGGCGACGGCGTCGAGGCATTGCAAGGCCGGAACCAACTCGCCGGCCGCATATACCTTCACCGTCAGGCGTCCTTGGCTCAAGACGCCGATGCGCTGGGCCAGCCGCTCGGCCCCGCTGCCGAGGCCAGGCAGGCCCTTCGGCCAGCTGGTGACCATCTTCCATTCCATCCGTTCTTGGGCGATAGCTGGAGCCGGGAACGACGATGCCGCGGCGGAGACAGCGGCAGCACCGGCGATGAATGAACGTCGGCCAACCTTTTTCATAATGACTTCCCCCTGATTTGGTTACCACACGCAACCCTGCGGCAATTTCGCCACGCTGGGCCGAGCCTTAAAACTTGGCCGGAAGGCTAACCCGGCCGGGGCGTCGGGACAAGCGCGTGTGGGCTACGCACGGGGCCTGAAGGGGATCCAGCCTTGGGGCCCTAGGATTTCGGCCGGCCGGAAGCGCGTCTTGTAGGACATCTTGCGGCTACTCTCGATCCAGTAGCCAAGATAGACATAGGGTAGGTTCTCGGCCTGGGCCCGGCGGATCATGCGGGTGATGACGAAATTACCCAACCCGCGCCAAGTCAAATCCGGGTCGAAGAAGCTGTAGACGGCGGATAATCCGTCGCGGGTGCGGTCGGTCAAACAGCAGGCGACGAGGCGGCCCTCCGGGGTGCGGCACTCCATCAAACAGGTGTCGAGCGGGCTGTCCTCGATCATGGCACCGTATTCGGCAGCGCTCATGCCGACCATCTCGCCATCGCCGTGACGGTCATTCAGATAACGGCTGAACAGGGAAAAGTGCTCAACGGTGCGCCGCGGCGGCACCAGCGCGATGGTAAGGTCGCCGTTGTCGCGCTCGTTTCGAGCCAGGCTGCGACCCGCCCGATAGGCGGAGGCAACAACGCGGATGGGCACACAGGCGTGGCAGGCGCTACAGGCGGGGCGATAGGCGATGGAGTGGCTGCGCCGGAACCCGGCGCGCGACATGACCTCATAGGCGTCCGAACCACCGGGGCCGGACAGGTCGGTGACGAGCTTGCGCTCCATCCGCCCCGGCAAATAGGGGCAGGGCATCTCCGTCGTCACCAGGAAGGACTGTGCGTATTGGCGGCTCTGGACGGTCATGAGCGGGTGCCTCGAACCGGGGCCGGTGATTCCAAGCCAATTATCGCCCGACCCGAGCCGCGTTTCCACACCTTAAGAGGCGCCCACGGATGAGCGAGGGGGTTAGGGGGTCGGGGCCACAGTCCCGGCCTCATGCAGCAGGACGATGCTGATGCGCCGGTTGCGCGGATCGTTGGCATTGTCGGCGACGAACAACTCCTGATCCGCCTTGCCGACAACCGAATCAAGGCGCCCGGCCGGCACGCCGGCGGCAATCAAGGCTCGGCGGCTGGCGTTGGCGCGATCGGCCGACAGCTCCCAGTTGGTATAGTCGGCGCCAGTCGTGTACTGGGTCGCATCGGTATGGCCGCTGATGGCGATGTGGTTCGGCAGGCGTGCGACGACCTGGGCCACCAGGGCCAAGAGCTTCTTCGTATGGTCGAGCATCTCGGCGCTGCCGCGCTGGAACATGGATGTCTTGTCCTGGTCCACGATCTGGATGCGCAGGCCCTCGGGCGTGCGGTCCATGACCAGATTGGGCGCCAACTGGGCCAGGTCGGGAACGGACTCCACCGCTTTGCGAAGCTGAAACTCCGCCTGACGGAAGCGTTCTTCCTCCTGTTTGGCCAGCAACTTCCTGGCCAGCTCGGTATCCACCGGCGCCGCGTTCGACTCGCCCGATGGCATTTCGCCTGGAGCGTTCTCGACCGGGGCGCTGGCTGTCTGCGCCTCGGGTGGCGGTTCCTCGGCTTGGTCGGTTTTGCTGGATGGACTCTCCAGGACTACCGTGATGCTGGGCGAAACGGTGGTGTCCTGTAGCGCGCCCGTCGACATAATGGTCTGGCCGCCCAAAACGCCACCGCTGCCGGAGGACGATTGCGAGGCGATGCTCGGTGCGAAGTAATCGGCGATGCCGCGCTTCTGCTCGTCCGTCGTGACGTTGAGAAGCCAAAGCAGCAGGAAGAACGCCATCATGGCGGTGACGAAATCGGCGTAGGCCACCTTCCAGGCGCCGCCATGGTGGGCGTACCCGTGAACCTTCTTTATCTTCTTGATGATGGGGGCGAGATCTTGTGCCTTGGCGGCCATCGCTGTGGTGTCCTAGATCGGGGGTAAAGTCTGCATGGCGTCTTCCACCTCGTAGAAGGTGGGTCGGACATCGTGCAGCAGCGCCTTGCGGGCGAACTCGACCGATACAGCCGGGGGATAGCCCTGTAGATGCGCCAAGAGGCCGGCCTTGATGCATTGCAGATACTTGGAGTCGGCCTCATCGATCGACTTGATGGCGTTCGCGATCGGGCCGACGAAACCGTAGGCGAAGAGAACGCCGGAAAAGGTGCCGACCAGCGCCGCGCCGATGAGATGACCCAGAACGGCAGGTGGCTCGCTGATGGAGCCCATGGTGTGGATGACGCCAAGCACGGCGGCGACGATGCCGAGCGCGGGCAAGCCGTCGGCGACGGTGGTGACGGCGCCCGAGACCTGCGCCAGCTCGGCGTGATGCACTTCCAACTCCGCGTTCATCAGATCCTCGATCTGCATCGAGTTCTCCGCTCCGAGCGTCATCATGCGCAAGTAATCACAGATGAATGTCATCGCGTGATGGTTCTTGGCGAAGTTGGGAAATTGCTGAAACAGCGTGCTTTCGTGCGGGTTCTCGACATGCTGTTCGAGCGCCAGCATTCCCTTGGCCTTGGCCAATTTGAAGACCTGGTACATGACGCTGATAAGCTCGATGTAGGCGGCCTTGTCGTATCGAGCGCCCTTGAAGATGCGTCCGGTGGCCGCTGCGGCGCCTTTGACCACGTTCATGGGATTGGCGATGATGAAGCCGCCCAGGCCGGAGCCAAGAATGATGATGAACTCGAACGGCTGAAAAAGAACGTACAACTCACCGCCGCCGGCCATATAACCGCCGAGGATGCTGCCGATGACGATGACAAAGCCGATGATGACGAACATGAGCGGCGGTGGACCCAAGGAATTATCGCAGCCGATAACCTCGCCGATTTGGGTTAACAAGGGGTTTAGCGCCGGGAAATTGGCCGGAGTCCGGCGGCTCCTAGCTAAGGGCGGCGGCCAAATCGGCGATCTGGTCGTCCACCTCCTCGACCCCGACCGAAAGGCGGACCAGGCCATCGCCGATGCCGAGTTCGGCCCGTTTCTCAGGGGGTAATGAGGCATGGGTCATGATGGCTGGGTGCTCGATCAGGCTCTCGACCCCGCCCAGGCTCTCGGCGAGCGCGAATATTCGGCAGCGCTCAAGGAAACGGCGGCTGTCGGCCAGACCGCCGCGAACGACCGCCGTGACCATACCGCCGAAGCCGTTCATCTGCCGGCGGGCCAGCTCGTGCTGGGGATGACTGGAAAGGCCGGGGTAATAGACGCGCTCGATCTTGGGGTGGCGTTCCAGCCAGGCGGCGATTTGGGCCGCGTTGGCGCAGTGACGCTCCATGCGCAAGGCCAAGGTCTTGAGGCCGCGCAGGGCCAGAAAACTGTCGAACGGGCTGGCGATGGCGCCGACGGCGTTTTGCAGGAAAGCCAGGCGCTGGCGCAAGTCCTCGTTGGCGCCGGCGACGACGATGCCGCCGATCATATCCGAGTGACCGTTGAGATACTTCGTCGCCGAATGGAGGACCAGATCGAACCCCAACTCCAGCGGCCGCTGCACGTAGGGGCTGGCAAAGGTGTTGTCGGCCACGGTGGCGATGCCGCGGCGCTGGGCGATGGCGGCGATACGCTCCAAGTCCACGAGCTTCAAGAGAGGATTGGTCGGCGTCTCGACCCAGATCATGCGCGTCTCGGGTCGGATGGCCGCTTCCAGCGCCGCCGGAACCGAGAGGTCCACGAACGTGAAGTCGAGACCGGCCGAACGCCGGCGTACCCGTTCGAACAGGCGGTAGGTTCCGCCGTAAAGGTCGTCCATGGCCACGACATGGGCCCCGCTGTCGAGGCAGTCGAGAACGGTCGCCGCGCCGGCCAGCCCGGAGGCAAAGGCGAACCCGGCGCTGCCGCTTTCAAGGTCGGCGACGCAGCGTTCATAGGCCATGCGGGTTGGATTTTGGCTGCGGGAATACTCGTAGCCCTTGTGGACGCCGGGGCTCTCCTGGACATAGGTCGATGTGGCGTAGATCGGCACCATGATGGCGCCGGTCGAGGGGTCCGGCTCCTGGCCGGCATGAATGGCGCGGGTGCCGAAGCCAAGGCGGTTGCCGCGGCCGGCGGGCGCTGGCGCGGGTCGCTCGCCGTCGTTGCTCTTTGATCCCCGTGTCATTGTCCTTGTTCCGTCCTTGTTCCCTATCGCAAACGTCGACGCAAGTGGTTGAGCAGATCTATCCGCGTGATCAGACCCAGCACGGTCGCGCCCTCCATCACCACGGCGACATGGCCGCGTTCAAAGATCGGCAGCAGGTCGTTCAGCGATGTCGTCGCCGGGACGGTTTCCAGGCGCTTGGTCATGGCACTGTCAACCCGATCGCGGAAGCGGTCCTGGTAATCGTAAACCGCTATCAGCACATCGGACTCGTCGAGAATGCCGACGATTTTACCACCATCCATCACCGGCAGTTGCGAAATGTCATAGAGCCGCATGCGGCCATAGGCGGCCAGCAGCGTGTCGCCGGGCGCCGCCGTGATCATGGCGCGGTCGGCATGGCGACGGGCGATGAGGTCGCGCAGGTCGCCGGCGCGATCGCGGTCGAGCAAGCCCTGGTCGCGCATCCAGAAATCGTTGAACATCTTCGACAGATATTTGTTGCCGCTGTCGCAAACGAAGGTGACGACGCGCCGGGGCTCGCTTTGCGCCCGGCAATAGCGCAGTGCCGCCGCCAGCAGCGTTCCCGTCGAGGAGCCGCCGAGCAGGCCTTCGCGTCGCAGTAGCTCGCGGGCCGTGCCCAGGCTTTCGGCGTCATCGATGGTATGGGTCTCGGCAACGAAGGAAAGATCGCAGTTGGGCGGTATGAAGTCCTCGCCGATGCCCTCGACCAGCCACGATCCGGCCTCGGTCATGCGGCCGGAGCGAACCATCTCCGCCAGCACGGAGCCCTTGGGATCGGCCAGGATCAGGCGCAGGTTCGGCTGCACGCGGCGGAAAAAGCGGCCAAGCCCGGTAAGCGTGCCGCCCGAACCGACGCCGCAGACGATGGCATCGAGGTTGTGATCCATCTGCTGCCAGATCTCAGGCCCGGTGCCGAGTTCGTGCGCGGTCGGATTGGCGGGGTTGGCGAACTGATTGACGTAGAATGCGCCCGGGGTCTCGCTCGCCAGGCGCTCGGCCATGTCCTGGTAGTAATCGGGGTGGCCCTTGCCGACGTCCGAGCGCGTCATGCGCACCTCGGCGCCCAGCGCGCGCAGGTGGAACACTTTTTCCTGGGCCATCTTGTCGGGGATGACCAGGACCAGCCGGTAGCCCTTCTGCGCCGCGACCAGGGCGAGGCCAAGCCCGGTATTGCCGGCGGTGGCCTCGACCAGCGTGCCGCCGGGCTTGAGTTGCCCGTCGCGCTCCGCGGCCTCGATCATGGAAAGCGCGATGCGGTCCTTGATCGAACCGCCGGGGTTCTGGTTTTCAAGCTTCAGGAACAACCGGCAGCGCCCGGTGTCGAGGCGTGTCACCTCGACCATCGGCGTGTTGCCGATCGTGCTCAGAACATTGCCATGGGCGGTCACGATTCTTCCCCGCCGGTCGTCGTCAGCCGTGTTCGGCGCTGGACCGGCCGCTGAGCCGGCGGGCCGGGAAACCTGCCTTGGTCAGGGCGCCAATGATTTCCTGAACATGGGTCGGGTTGCGAGCCTCGATGACGGCGTCGATGTCAGCGCGTTTCACGGGCAGGTCGAAGAACAGGCGTTGATGGTGGATCTCGATGATGTTGCCGCCGGCCGCGCCGATGATGTTGCCGATACGACCGAGAACGCCGGGCGCGTCCAAAATTTCGATTCGCAGGGTCATCACGCGCCCATCGCGCACCAGGCCGCGCATCAGCACTTGCGAGAGCAGGCGCACGTCGATGTTGCCGCCACAGACGATGACCCCCACCCGCTTACCGGCAAAGCGGTGACGGTCGGCGAGCATGGCGGCGAGCCCGGCCGCGCCCGCGCCCTCGGTCACCAGCTTCTGCACCTCGGCCATCATGATGACGGCCTGTTCGAGGGCGTCCTCGTCGGCGAGTACGATGTGCGGGACCAGGCGTTCGATGATGGCGCGGGTCAAGGTGCCGGGTGACTTCACGGCGATGCCTTCGGCAAGGGTAACGCCGCCCGATCCCGGCGCCAGCCCACGAATGGCGTCGCGCATCGAGGGATAGAGCGCCGCTTCCACGCCGACGATTTCAATCTCGGGTTTGAGCGCCTTGGCCGCGGTGGCGATGCCGGAAATCAAGCCGCCGCCGCCGATGGGGACCACGATTTGATCCAGATCCGGATGGTCGCTCAGAAGTTCGAGCCCGATGGTGCCCTGGCCGGCGATGATCTTCTCGTCGTCATAGGGATGAACGAAAACCAGGCCCTCGCGCTTGGCCAGCTCGCGGGCGAAAACGGCGGCGGCGTCGATGCCGTCGCCTTCGAGGAGGACTCGGGCGCCGAAACTGCGCGTACGCTCGACCTTGGTGAAGGGTGCGCCCTTCGGCATGACAATGGTGGCCGGAATACCAAGGCGCTGGGCATGATAGGCGACACCTTGGGCGTGATTGCCGGCCGACATGGCGATGACGCCGGCCTTGGCCTCCTCCGGGCGCAGGCTCCTTAGCTTGACGAAGGCGCCACGGTCCTTGAACGAGCCCGTGTACTGCATATTTTCGAGCTTGAGCACCACGGCGGCGGCGCCGGTTGCTTCGGCAAGACGGGGCGCCATCACCGAGGGCGTGCGGACCACCTGACCTTCCAGGGCGGCGGCGGCGGTTCGGATGTCGTCGAGGGTCACGGGCATGGGCAGCGACTCTATGCGGGGTGGTGCGGTTCAGCGCTCACGAGGTAGGGGGCCAATCTTCCGGCTCCATCCTTAACCATAGACACGTATTCACCGTCGCGCCAGCGGCCGATGAAGTCGCGGGAATGGGGCGACAGCAGGTGGCCGGTGGCGCCAGCGGCCCGGGCCAATCGCCGCCAGTTCATGAACGTCGGTCTGCCTGGCCCAGTTCCGCCAGCAGGCGGGCGCGGTCGGCGTCCAGCGCCGGCGCCGCTTTCCGATCCGGGGGATCGGCGAAGGCAGACATCTTGATCGGGTTTCCGGGCACGCGGATCTTGCCCATGATCGGATCGGCAATCTCGATCAGCATATTGCGGGCCTCAATCTGCGGATCGTTCACGGCGTCGGCTACCGTGTTGATGGGGCCGCAAGGCACGCCGGCCAAGTTGAGGGCCTCGACCCACTCGATGGCCGGACGGGCGGCGAGTGCCGACTCGATCTCGGCCTTGAGGGCGAACACGTTGCGTGCCCGCCGGTCGTTGCTGTCGAAGCGCGGATCGCGCGGCAGGTTGGGCCGGCCGATGGCGACCGCGAGTTTCTCGAACAGGGCCTCGTTGGCGGCGGCGATGACGATGGATCGGTCGGCGGCGGCATAGGCCTCGAAGGGCGCGATGGTGGCGTGGCGCGTCCCCAGGGGTTCCGGCGTTACGCCCGTGGCAAGATAGCGGGTGATGGCGTTCTCAAGGATCGCTATCTGGCAGTCGAGCATGGAAACATCCACCATCATGCCGGCGCCGGTTTGATCGCGATGGCGCAGCGCCGACAGAACGCCGATGCCGGTGAA
>Ga0315281_10001495_pt1 | contig 34599 bp, 30 predicted proteins | sample YL17G07_0_MG_FD_204540 | JGI IMG/M metagenome (GOLD analysis project Ga0315281, IMG submission 204540) | Sediment microbial communities from Yellowstone Lake, YNP, Wyoming, USA - YL17G07_0 | ecosystem: Environmental > Aquatic > Freshwater > Lake > Sediment | place: USA: Wyoming | collected...
TTATTCAATTGTCCGATGGGCGTTTAATTCCCCATTAGATAATTATACAAAAAAAAAAAAATGCAAAGTCAAGCGTTTTCTAAAACTGCAATGAATCAAAATCGCCGTATTTTTTAGAAACACGGCGGTTTTGATTGAAGTCTACTTCTTCTCGACAATCGTTATTTGCCAAATCTCTCACGTCGGCGCAACGAAACGGAGCGAATCTACCCTCGCAATATTATGCGAGAGATAAATTCCAACACGCGCTCCTCGCGCGCCAGCCAAGTAAATTTTTCGGCGTCGCGCCGCGCTTGACCGCCTAACCTATATCTGCGCGATTGATCCTCAAGCAAAGATTCAATCGCGCTTCTCCAAGCCGCAACGTCGTCGGGTTCGCAAAAGACGGCGTTTTTTTCATTCAACACCTCGCGGATGGAAGGCAAATCCGCCGAGATAATGGCGCGACCAGCCGCCATGTATTCAAACATTTTCATCGGGTTGATGACTTCGGCAATGTCTTGTCCGCTGGACGCGGCAATGGAACGGCTGTACGGCATGAGCAAAATATCCGCCGCCGCTTGATGCAAGGGGATTTGTTCGTGCTTCACAAAACCCGTCATCGTCACGTTGGATATTTTCGCCGCGTTCATTTTCTTTCGCCAAAAATCCGCCAACCCCGCCGTGCCGCCCACCCACAGAAAATTGATCTGCGGCATTCGTTGCGCTAGCTCAAATAATAAATCCGCGCCGCGACCTGAATAGATATGACCTGTGAATCCAATCGTCCATCCATCTTTTAGATTCAATTGACGTTGCGCATCCGCTGGGCTTGGCAGGTCTGCGTATTTTTCCAATTCAACGCCGTTTGGCGCGACCAACACAGATTCGTTTGGGAACTGCAACTCGGCGGAGCGTTCTAGCGCGTTTCGCAACGCTTGCGTCGTGACCGTTATCAATTTACGTCCGCGCAATTCCCAGAAGCGACGCAGCCACCATGCGCCCATGCGCCCCGCCACGTCCGCGTGCATTTCTAAAACAACGGGATATTTTCGTTGCAAAGCAAATACGGCGGATTGCGGCAACCATGTGTAAATTAAATCCGCGCCAAATTTTTCAGCGGCGACTTGGGCGCGAATGACAAAATCGTAGCGTCGCAGAATCTTGATGGATGGAATCAACTCGATGGGCGGCGCGAGGCTCAACCCGTAATGCGCCAGCAAAGTCTCTTGAGGAACGGGAGCGGTTTCGGCGGGCGCGAACAGGCGCAGGTCGTGTCCCAATTGCATTAATGCCTGCGCGACCTTCATCGCTTGAATCGAATTGGCGGTCAACGATGGAATGCGGGAATTTGTAATCAGCGCAATCTTCATCTTTTATCCCTCGCTTTTAGCTCTTTCAATCCGCGCCAGACGATTGCGCCGACGGATGAAATGTAATAGAAAGATAGCAATGCGGCTTCGGCGACGTAACCCAAGCGCGGAACAAACGGGAAGGCAAGCGCCAGCTTCGCCAGACCAGCAATCAGCGTAGCTTGAAGCGGGAATTCGGGAAGTCCAAAAGAAAGCAATAGGGGACGATTCCAAAAGAGGATGTAATTGAAAGTGAAGCCGACGAGCAACGCAAGCAACGCGGGATAGGCGGCGACGTATTGCGCGCCGTAAATGGATAACAGCCATTTGCCAAAAATAACAAAGCCCGCCGCCAACGCCAGATTATAAATCGCGGCGACGGCGGTAATCTTTTTTAGAAAATCTTTTAAGCGCCCCCACGCTTTTTGCGCGACGAGGCGATTGATTTCGGGATAGGTCGTGAGGATAAACGGGTTGGCGGGAAGCGCAAGCAAGCTGGCAAGCGCATACGCGGCTTTGTAATAACCCGCCGCTTCGCTGGTCAGAAAATAACCCACCCAAAGAATTTCGCTTTCACGAAAAAGGAGAATGACGGTGGCGCTTAAATTTGAAGCGAACGCAAATTTGAATAGCTCTCGAAAATTTATGTCATTGCGAGGAGCGTTTGTTGCGACGAAGCAATCTCCTGACGCTAGGGGATTGCTTCGTTGGGGAGAGCGCCCTCCTCGCAATGACGCAAGCTGCCAACCGCGCCCCAGTTTTTTGGTCAGATAAAAAAACGCCGTGAAGAACATGCCAAACCCTAAAACGATTTTCCCCGCGAGGTAGGCGTATAAAACAAATTGCAAACTTCCTTTTGTGAAAAACGCGAATGCGATTAATCCCGCCGTGAGAACGCTTTGGATAAAATTGACGACGGCTTGATATTTTATTTTGCCTAGCGCTTGCAAAACGCCGGTGGACGTTTCCGCATTGAAGTTCGCCAGCAAGCCGAAACTGTAAACGATAAACAGCGTTGCGGCGTTGGGCGTCTTGGCGATATATTGCGACGCAAGCGCGGCGGTGAGAACGACAAATAAAAACGCCAGCAAAGAAACGGCGGCTTCGCTCAAAGACGCGGCTTTAACCAGCGCGGCGACTTTGTCCTTTTCGTCTTTTTCAAGATATTCGCCGCCGTATTTTACAACCAATTCGCTCATGCGAAACGAAAGCAAACCGTTGACGGTGGAAGCGTAGCCCATCACAATCGCGATGAGACCGAAGCCCGCCGGTCCTAGCAGGCGCGCGGCAAGAACGCTTTGCGCAACGCTCAACGCAAGGCTGGCGGCGTTGCCGCTGAACAGAGCGCCGCTAGAACGAAGAACTTTTCCGAGAAGCGGGTCGTTTGCGAGTTTTGAAATGAAGGACATGAGGGAATGGAGGAATGGGGAAACGGGTAGACAGGTAGACACGGAAACAGGGAAACAGGGAAACACTGTCTACTTGTCTACCCGCCTACTTGTCTACTTATCAACAGCAATGGGCGTATCAGGAGGCAAAAAATTCAGGTCGCCTTGCCAGGGGAGGAAAGCCGCAAATTGTTTGAGGTCGTAAGTTCCTTTTATGTCGCGGCGTTGCAACCACAAAAGATTGCCTGTGCCTTGATCGTGGGTGTAGCCCACATTCATTCCCGAAGTGTACCCTGCGCGACCGACCAAATCAATCAGGGTTTCATCGGAAACGCCGAAGGGATAGGCAAACGTCTTCACGGGCAAGCCTAATTTTTTTTCTAAATATTTGCGGGAATCAAATATCTCAAACTTCTGTTCTTGCGGTTCCAGCGCGGTGAGGTCGCGATGGCTCATGCTGTGACTGCCCACCTCCCAACCTGCGGCAACCATCGCTTTGATTTGTTCGGCGTTCATGTATCCATCCGCGTCCATGTAATTGCCGATAATATACAAGACGCCCGTAAAACCATATTTGCGCATGATGGGGAACGCGGTTGTGTAATTATTCAAATGCCCATCGTCAAACGTGATTAACAACGGGCGCGGGGGGAGGTCGGCGCCTTGCTTAATCGCTGTGATTAACATGTCAAGCGTGATGGTCGTGTAATCCCACTCGCGCAGTAATTTCATTTCCTCTTCAAATTTAGTGGGCGTAACGTAATATTGGCTGTTGATCGGCGAGACGTCGATGCGATGATACAAGAGGATGGGCATGGTCAACGCGTATGGACCGATATGAATCCATGTTGCGGTGGGCGTGAGCGAATCGGTAAACGCTGGAGTAGGGGTGAACGTTGGCTCTGGCGTAAACGTCGGCGTGGCGGCAATGGTCGGTGCGGAGGTAAACATCGCGGGGGAGGTAAACGTCAGGGAAACGGGAGCGACATGGAGCGTGGAAGGAATCGCGGAGACAGGCGTTGGAGTCGGCTTGACGAACAACGTATTACATCCGAGCAGAACGCCAGTCCCCATCAACATCCACATAATTTTTTTCTTCATTTTATTTCTGATTGAGTTCCCAGATAATTCGCAAACCGTCCAGCGTGAGCCACGGCGCGATGACGTCGATGACTTTGGTTTCTTTGGCGACGACTTCCGCCAGCCCGCCCGTGGCGACGACTTTCATCGCGCTTCCCAGCTCTGACCTGAATCTGGTTACCATGCCCTCGACCATGCTGGCGTACCCGAACAGTAAACCCGATTGCATGGCGTGAACGGTGTTGCGCCCAATGACGGAGGGCGGCGCTTGCAAATCAATGCGCGGAAGTTTTGCGGCGCGGGTGTAGAGGGCTTCGGCGGCGAGATTGATGCCCACTGTGATTGCGCCGCCGAGATATTCGCCGTCTTTGGTGACGGCGTTGAAGGTGGTGGCTGTGCCGAAATCCACGATGCAAGCGGGACCGCCGTAGAATTTCATCACCGCCACCGCGTCGCACACGCGATCCGCGCCGACGGCTTTGGGGTCTTCGTAGCGAATTTTGATTCCCGTTTTGACGCCCGCGTCCACGACAAGCGGCTCTTGCTTGAGATATTCGCGGCAAGCGTGAACCACGCGCCCCGTCAGCGGCGGGACAACGGAGGCGAGCGCAATCCCTTGAATGTCGTTGATGGTCTTGCCCGCGTTTTGAAGCAAGCCTAAAAATTGCAAGCCGTATTCATCGGGCATGCGCTGATGGTCGGTGGCAAGCCGCCAATGCGCGCCGAGTTGGTCGCCGGCGTATAAGCCGAGCGTTACGTTGGTGTTGCCGACGTCGATGGCGAGGAGCATGAGAAGTATTATAATGCCCCACAGCGGAGAATAATCCTTGCATTAAATTTCGGGAGCGGCGAAAGTGATGAGTTAACGAAATCCATCACATGAGCGGGATAATTTGGAAAACGTTGCTTGTAAAGTTGTCTGCTGTTGAAACAGTAAACAAACAAGCGTACTGCGCACTCCAAAGCAACGGGCAAAGAGAAAAGCAACGCAATTTGCGCGCGAGGCGCGCCAGATAATGTCGCAATTCCGCGTTATCGCCTTTCACAGAGAGCGCGAAAAATAATTTCCCGCAAGTCAACGCGACTTGCGGGAAATTTGCTTTTCAAGTAAACGGGGTCGGCGATTGTTTGCCAATCCTGTTTACGCGATTGGCTCGGCGATTGGCTCGGCGATTTTAGCGATTTTATCTTCAGTTTTTTTGTCAAGAACCAATTCGCCGTCGTCGTTGACCTCTACCTTAATCGTGTCGCCGTCTGTAAATTCGCCGGCGAGCAAACGGTCTGAGAGCGGGTCTTCCACTTTTTGCTGAATGACGCGGCGCAACGGGCGCGCGCCAAATTCCGTGTCGTAACCTTGCGCGGCGAGAGAGGCGAGCGCTTCGTCGGAAGCGGTCAGCGCCAGACTATGCTCCTTGAGACGCTCCGCCACTTTGAGCAACTCCAGCGAGACGATTTTCTGAATATCTTCCTTGCTCAACGAGCGGAAAATCACAACGGCGTCCACGCGGTTGATAAATTCAGGGCGGAAAGCGCGTTTGAGCGAATCGTTCAACTTTTTGCGCATGTCTTCGTAAGAGACGCGCTCTTCGTCGGCTTCGTCGCGCTTGAGCGCAAAGCCGAGCGATGATTGATTCTTAATCAAGTCCGCGCCGATGTTGGAGGTCATTACAATAATCGCGTTGCGGAAATTTACTTTGCGTCCCTTCGCGTCGCTGAGATGACCTTCTTCCATAATTTGCAAGAGCATGTTGTGGACTTCGGGATGCGCCTTTTCGATTTCGTCAAAAACAATGATCGAATAAGGTCTGCGGCGCAAAGCTTCGGTCAGCTGTCCCGCGTCTTCGTAGCCAACGTATCCGGGCGGCGCGCCCACGAGACGGGCGGCGGTATGGCGTTCCATAAACTCGGACATATCCAGTTGAATGGCGGCGTCTTCGCTGCCGAACATAAACTTAGCGAGGGTCTTGGTTAATTGAGTTTTGCCAACGCCTGTCGGTCCGAGGAACATAAATGAGCCAATCGGGCGCTTTGGGTCTTTCAACCCCGCGCGCGCGCGACGGACGGCGCGCGAGATGGCAATGATGGCGTCTTCCTGCCCGATGATGGACAGGCGCAATTCATCTTCCATTTTGAGCAAGCGTTGCGATTCCGCTTCCGCGAGTTGCATGAGCGGAACGCCTGTCCACATGGAGACGACTTCGGCGATATCCTCCGCCGAAACGACGGGGCTGGTGGCGCGATCCCAACCGGTGCGAAAGCGTTCAATCTGCTGACCGAGATCCATCTCGCGCTCTTCCCATTCTTTGATGTCTTCGGAATTGCCCTCTTCCTGCGCGAGGGTGCGATTTTGACGCGCTTGCCGCAACTGACCGAATAAATCTTTGGCGTAGATTGCGCCGGGACTTTTGTACATGCGTACGCGCGAGGATGATTCGTCAATCAGGTCAATGGCTTTGTCGGGGAGAAAACGCTCGGTCACATAACGCGAGGATAAATGCGTCGCGGCTTCGAGCGCTTCGTCGGAAATCACCAAATGATGATGCTCTTCGTAAGCGGAACGAATGCCCCTGAGAATTTGAATCGTTTCTTCTTCGGAGGGTTCGTCCACTTGCACGGGTTGGAAGCGCCGTTCCAGCGCGGCGTCGGATTCGATGTGTTTGCGATATTCGTCCATTGTGGTCGCGCCGATGACTTGCAATTCGCCGCGCGATAAAGCCGGCTTGAGGATGTTTGCCGCGTCTACGGAGGAACCTGCGGAGCCCGCTCCGACTAGCATGTGAACTTCGTCTATGAAAAGAATCGCCCCCGATTGTTTAAGCTCGTCAATCACGCGTTTGAGTCTTTCCTCAAACTGACCGCGATACATGGTGCCAGCGACAAGCGAGCCAACGTCCAGTTGCAGTACGCGCTTGTTCATCAAGGGTGCGGGAACGTCGCCATCCACGATGCGCTGGGCGAGACCTTCGACGATGGCGGTTTTGCCGACGCCAGGTTCGCCAACGAGCGCGGGGTTGTTCTTTGTGCGTCGCGCCAAGATTTGAATGACGCGCTCAATTTCTTTTTGACGCCCAATCACGGGGTCAAGTTTTTTCTCTTCGGCTTTTGAGGTTAAATCGGTGGCGAGTTGGTCAATGAGAGGAGTTTTGGGGTTTGCCCCTGTGGCGCCGCCTCGGTTAGGTTGAGGACCGCCAGCGGGCAGAGGCGCCGACGAAGACGATTCGTTTAAGACGCGACGAGTTTGCCGGCGGATTTGATCTGGGGTTACGCCAAGTCGGCGGAATACTTCCATCGCCGTGGTTTCGATGCGCACGAGACCAAGCAAGATGTGTTCGGTGCCGATGTAATGATGCCCAAGCCGGCGCGCTTCTTCAATTGCAAATTCGAGGACTTGTTGGGTTTCTGCGGCAAGCTCGATACGGGTGGGGTCAAAGTTAGGCGCAATGCTCGATGCGCGTTGCACGACCTCGCGCACACGTTCGGGAATCATGCCGAGGTCGCGTAAGACGCGCCCTGCGACGCCGCCTTCTTCATCCATCAGTCCGAGAATGAGATGCTCGGTTCCAATGTTGCTTTGGCGCGCGCGCTCCGCTTCTTGATGCGCAAGGCTAAGGACGCGCCTTGCTCGCTGTGTAAATCGTTCCATGCCAGCCATAGTTTATCTCCTGTACGTGAGCATTGTACCAAAAAGGCGGGCGACTCCGTGTAGGAAAAAGGTTAGAGTTTCCTTACGGAATTGCGCCTACCGATTGTCTCCATCCCCTTGAATTTTTCCGCGCGCTTGCCGATCCAAGAGTTTGGCGATATTAGCTTCGGCGACCTCGTCGAGCGGAATTTCCAATTCCGAGCAAGTTTGTGCGAGATACCACAAGACGTCGCCCAGTTCCGCTTTGAGCGCTTCGCGCTCCGCAACCCCAATCATACCTTCTTTATCGCGGAAAATTTTTTTAATTTTGCCCGCCACTTCTCCCGCCTCGTTGGCGAGGCCCAAGGTGGGATAAATCACCGCATGTCCGATGACGGGATATTTCGCGGTCGCGCGCGCTTTAGCTTGATATTCGGTGAAGTTCATGGTTGGTTTCCTGTTTCTAAAAGATGAAACGACTATACCCCAAATCTTTGAATTTGTCGAAAAACAAAATTGCGGCGCCGCTTTGCGACGCCGCGCTGGCGCGCAAAAGCAAAAACGCGTTCTTGCGAACGCGTTTTTGGCAATGGCGGGGAGGGCGGGATTCGAACCCGCGACCGAGTTAACCCCGGCACTCACTTAGCAGGCGAGCCCATTCAGCCACTCTGGCACCTCCCCGTTTCAAGGTTTACGCTTGAACGATTTTTGATTTACAATTAATTGAAATTGCAAACTTAAAATCGCCAATCGGCTGGCGGAGGAAGTGGGATTCGAACCCACGTTGGTGTGACCCAAACATGTTTTCAAGACATGCGCCTTCAGCCGCTCGGCCATCCCTCCAGACGAAAAATATTTTACCATATATCATGCGCTCGCATCATAGCGGCTAACGAGAAAAGTGCGCAGCGCATTTTTGAGCTAAACACAAAGGTCACGAAGGGAAAAAGGATCCCCCCTGCCCCCCTTTGTACACTTTGCGTCCTTCGTGTTGAGAGGTTTTTCAAAAAACCGACACACACCCTCTTGAATATTATTCCGCCGCCTACTCGAACGTTGTGAGACGCTCTATTTCTTGTTGCGTTAACTCAATGTCCGCCGCGTTGAAATTTTCAGCGATGTGCTTTGGGTTGGCGGACATGGGAATGGTAACAACGCGCGGTTGCGAGATCACCCATGCCAGAGCGATTTGATAGGGCGTGGCGTGGCGCGCTTTGGCGATTTCATCCAGCGCGACGTTGATTTTTAAGTTGCCTTCGTCAATCGGAGAATATGCCGTAAAGAGCATGTCGTTTTGCTGGCAATAATCCAACATGCCGTTTTTGACGTAAGAACGGTCGGATAAACTATAAGGAACCTGATTCGTGACGATGGGCGTTTCGGATAACTCCTGCGCTTGTTTAAGCAATTTCATGTTGAAGTTGCTCACGCCAAGATTTTTGACCTTGCCGTTTTTCACTAATTCATTCAGAGCGCGAAACGTATTTTCGAGATTCATCCGCGCTTGGGGCCAGTGGATTAGATACAAGTCAAGGTAATCCATGCGCAAGCGGCGCAAACTATTTTCGCAAGCGGTCAAAACCTGTTCGTATTGCAAATGCGAGGGCATGACTTTGGATGTGATGAATAATGATTCGCGCGGCGCGTTGGATGCGCGGATTGCCAAGCCTAGCAATTCTTCGGCGTGACCGTTCGCGTACATCTCGGACGTGTCGAAGTGGGCGTAGCCGAGAGTCAACGCAGAGGTCAGCGCGGCTAACGAAGTTGGATCCGTCGCAGGGGTCGAGGATGAACCGCCGCCGATTCGCCATGTTCCGAATCCGATTTTGGGAAGGGTCAGGTTAAAGATGGATTCATATTTCATATTTCGATTTCCAAAGAGCGCAACGTCTTGGCGCGTCCGCCGACAAACAGACGGGTAATGCGCCCATCTTCGAGATGCAATTCTACAATTAATTCGCTGGGCGAGGGCATTGGCGAGAGCCGTCCTTGTTCAATAATCATCTGGGATTTTTTGATATTCAACTGGTCGTAAAGATAACACGCCAAAGGTCCCGCCGCCGTGCCGGTGGCTGGCTCTTCTTGAATTCCATAGCGCGGCGCGAACATGCGCGCCGCCGCGGCGCGCCCCGCGACTTGCGTTTGCAACGTGAAAGCGTAATAACCGATTAGGTCGAGTTGTTTGCTGACTTGTTCAATGCTTTTGAATTTTGGTTGCAGCGTTTTGAGAGTTTCTTCGTTTTTGAGCGGAACGACCATGAACGAGTTGCCCGTGTTGACAATCATCGGTTGATGCCCTGCAAGCAACGCGGCTTCGTCAATGCCCAGCGACGTCAGCGTTTTTTGCATAGCGGGCGCTTCAAAGTAAATATATTTCGGGGCGAGTTGTTCCATGAAAGCGACTTCGCCGTTGATGAATATTTCGCGGACGCCGTCAATCGTCTCTTTGGAGCTGCGCGGACCTTTCGCTAATTTTTTCTGGGCGAGATAGGCAAAGGTTGCGATGGTGGCGTGCCCGCAATGGGCAATCTGCCTCGCGGGCGTAAAAAATTCAAGTTTGAAATCCGCGACTTTTGAAGCGGAGACAAACGCCGTCTCGGACACGCCGACCTTTGCCGCGATTTTTTGTTTCATTTTCTGCGTGAGGCGTTCCGCGTTCAACGCCACGCCCGCCGAGTTGCCGCCTTCGCCGGCGTCGGTGAAGGCGTTGACGATTTGAACGTTGATAGCTCGCATACTCTCTCCTGTATGTTGAAATTGTACTTTGAAAAATGAAAACCCGTCTCGTTTTAAGGAGGCGGGTTTGGGATTGTATTTTCCGAAAAATCCACTCGTAATTTAATTTTGAAGAATCGCCGTGGCTTCAATCTCAACCAACAATTCAGGGCTGATCAAAGATTTGACTTCAACCATTGTGGCGGCTGGTTTAATCTCTTTGAAATATTCGCCGTGCGCCCTGCCGATTTCCTCCCAACGCGAAATATCCGTAACGAACATGCGCGTCCGCGCTATGTCTTTAAGCGTCGCACCCGCCGCGTTCAACGCCTTTTCGATTTTAGCGAGGATAAATTTCGTTTGTTGATACGGGTCGCCGGCGCCGACGACGTTCCCATTTTCATCCGTCGCGGTTGTGCCTGCGACTTCGACGATCTTGCCGATTCTCACCGCGCGCGAATAGCCGACAACGTCCTCCCACTTTGCGCCTGAAGAGATGTTGAGTCTTTGGGACATTGGGGTTATTCCTTTTGAAACGCTATTTGTTTTTCAACGAAAGATTCGGCGGCGTAAAGTAAACGCTACAACAGCGAGACAGTATTCCGCTTTACGCCCGCCCCATGTTATATATGCGGAACAACTTTTGCGACTATCTTATCTTTCGGCTGAAAACCCGTTAGGCGTTCTTTGATTGCGCCGCCTTTGAACAAGATGAGGGTGGGAATGCCCATCACGCCGTACTGCATCATCAAGTTGGGATTCTGGTCGGCGTCCAACTTGACGACTTTAACTTTGCCGTTCCATTCCTGAGCGAGCTGCTCGACAATCGGCGCGATCATCTTGCAGGGTTGGCACCAGGTCGCCGTAAAATCCACCAATACGGGCAGGTTGGCGTCAAGCGTTTCGGTTTGAAAATCTGATTCGGTGACGTATTGTATGTCTGTCATTTTTACCTCCAGCGTTCTAGACGCATTGTTGATTCCCGTTATTACGTTGACTTCCGTATTTTCACATGATAGAATGCAGTTCGCTTTGAGAGACGGGCGCGTAGCTCAATGGTAGAGCATCGGCCTTTTAAGCCGTTGGTTCGGGGTTCGAGCCCCCGCGCGCTCACAAAAAATCCATCATTGATAGATGGATTTTTTGTTTTAACTGCTTACCACCTTACGCGCCCTCACCCTAACCCTCTCCCGTAGGGAGAGGGGACTCCCTTCCCCCGAAGGGGAAGGGTTTGGAATGAGGGAGAATTCTGCGTAAGATGAGGTTTTAACTATCATCGTCCGCGTCAAGCGACAATAAATCGAATTTGTTTAGCTCTTCGATAAAATCTAAATTTTCAAGCGCGTTTTCGAGATGTTCAAGGGCGGTTTTGTCCTCGGTTTGCTCGATGAGGTTGACCAAATAAACGCGCGCGTCATCGCCGCCGATTTGCGAGAGCGACCAAATGGCGGCGGCGACCACGTCGTCGGCTTCTTCTGGGTCTTCAAGCGTTTGAATTAGGATCGAGCTCGCTTCTTCGAGGCTGAGCTCGCCGGCGGCTTCTACGGCGGCGAAGCGGATGAGCGGCTCATCATTAAGTAACATCATCATCACGTCTTCGCGCCAGCGTTCATCGTCGTGGGAGCGCCCCATCGCGCGGAGGGCGCTGGCGCCCCACTCGGGTTCGGGGCGTTGAAAAGCGGATTCAATGAGCGCGACCATTTCGGGTCTTGATGAAAAGCCCAGAGCTTCAAGCGCGCGTCTGCGCAAGGCTGGATGGTCTTCGCTCTGGATGACGGCGATTAGGGCGTCTTCCGCTTTGCGTTGTAATTTTTCTTGCAGTTCTTCCAGCTCGCCGAGCAAGATGAATTCGCCGAGTAAATTTGCGGCTTCCATGCGCGGAGCGAGAGCGGGGTCGTTTAAGAAGATTTTTATCAGCGCGTCAACCAGCCGCGGGTCGTCTGATTCGGCGAGGAGGCGAATGGCGCGCGCGCGCGCTTCTCCATCTGGGTCGTCCAAAAGCGCGCGACCAATTTCCTCGTAAGAGACGAGGTTGTCCGCGTCGAGGTGGGATAAAAGCCTATCGAGCAGGAGCAACTTGCGGGTCGGTTGAACGTCGCGCCAAACGTCCAGAAAAAGCCGCAAAGATTTTGCATCTAGGTCTGAATAGAATTGCAGATGGCTAGGCGGAAAATCCTTTTTGGAATTTCGCAAATGCTCGAGAATTTTTTGAAAGGCGTTCGTTTCTGTCTTCATTATGGAATGGGAATGTGAACCGGGTTAATAAAATCCATCACATTGACGAAAAGCATTAGTCCAATCAATAGAAGCATGGCGATGCCGTTAGCGATATTCTCCCGTTCGGGAGGAATGCGGCGATGAAAAAGAATTTCAGGGAGCGTAAAGAGAATGCGTCCGCCGTCCAGCGCGGGAATGGGAAGTAAATTCATCACGCCTAGTGAAATGCTGAGCATACCGATTAGGTTAAGAGTCCAATTGGTCGGTTGAGGCGCGGTTGCGCCGGTGGACGCGGATGCGGCTTTCTGTCGGCTGGAGACGTCTTCTTTGACGGCGACGTTGAACATATCAAAGATGCCTTTGAAACCGACGACGCGCGCGTCGGCGGGCGCGATTACGCCTTGAATGAGCGCGATGGGAATGTAGACAATGGCGACGGCTTGTACGCCGGTGATGATGACGCCGCCAGCCGCAATCTCGATAAACGTCGCCGAGCGCGTTGGATAAGCCAGCCCGACGCCCAGCGCGCCTTCGCTTTTCTTTCTGCTGGAGAGCGGCGTCGCGGAGATTGTGATTTGCTTGCCGTCGCGCTTAATCAACAACTTGACCGGTTGATCGAGGTTTGCTTTAATAATCGCGATGGATGATTGAATATCGGTCACGCTTTCGCCGTTGATGGCGAGCAGGACGTCGCCTGTTTGGATGTTTGCCTGTTGCGCGGGAGAATCCTTGGCAACCGAATCAATCTTGACGGAGCCGGGAATGGGAACGCCTTCAAACGCAATAAGAAGAGAGAACACGACTACGGCAGTAATCAAATTCATCAGGGGCCCGGCGAACAGCACAACGAGCCTTTTCCACGGATTGGCGGAGGCGAGTCCGCCGGGGATGTTGGGGTCGTTCTCGCCTTTGGGGCGAATGAATCCGCCCAGCAAGAGGGCGTGAACGGTGAATTCCGTCCCCTGCCATTTGAAGAGAGTCACGAGTTTGTAAGAGGGCAACCCTAAACCAAACTCTTCCACTTCAATTTTTGCCCAGCGCGCGGCAATGAAGTGACCTAATTCATGCACAAATATCATTCCGCCCAACGCGAATAGAAAAACCAGTAATGTTACAAAGCTAGACGTCATTTTTTTCTCCTTGCCACCCGCCGCGCATACGCAACGGGTGGATTCATATCTTTCGCTCCAGCGGGGTTAACTCCTCTTTATCTTTTTGCGGACGGTCAACCGTTTTTTTGCGGAAGGAAAGCGTTACTATAGCCATGCCGCCAATTTTACCTTAATCTATTGGGAGTCTTTTGAATTTTGGCTCTCTAGGAATTAACAACACGGATAGGGCAAAAATTTTGGGCAACGCTCAAAGCAAGGCGGTAGAGCGCCGCAAAGTGTATAATGCGCGGAGAAAAGCGTTACCCAATTGGAGCCCAGCAGGTTGCTGGTGAAAATTTTAAATAATGATCCCACCTATGTTCAACAAAAACAAAATCATTTGGAGCGCACTCCTCATTCTCATCGTCGTCGTCGCATGATTTTTGGTTTGGAATTTTGACCTAAGTTTACGTCTCTGGCAGGCGCTTCAAAACAATCGCCTAACTATGGAAAAATTTCGATACGAACTCGCGTCTTTTAATTTTGGACGACAAAGCGCGAACGTCCCCATCGCTACAAAAACGTCGGGCATGGACGGCATGACGCAACTATACGTTCCTGAAGGTAAATTTTTTATGGGCGAAGGAGACCGCCGTCTTCATGCGTATTCCCCGCAGCACGCCGTTTATCTGGACGCATTTTGGATAGATAAAGTGGAAGCGACCAACGCCATGTACGAAAAATGCGTGAACGCCGGCGGATGCAACCTGCCCGCATCCGATAATTTATATTATGGCAAATGGGCTTATCGCAACCTGCCCGTCGTTTATGTCAACTGGTTCGGCGCTGAAAAATATTGTCAATGGGCGGGCAGGCGCTTGCCCACCGAAGCGGAATGGGAAAAAGCCGCGCGCGGCGTGGATCGCCGATTTTATCCTTGGGGGAATGAACGCCCAAATCCGCGCCTCGCAAACTTCAACGAGTCGTTAATTGGCGAAGCCTTGCCCGCTGATCGCTATCCGCTGGGGGCAAGTCCCTACGGCGCGTTGAATATGACCGGCAACGTTCGCGAGTGGGTGGCGGATTGGTATGATAAAGATTATTACAGCGTTTCGCCCTATAAAAATCCAACGGGACCAAAAACTGGAACGGAGCGCTCGTTGCGGAGCGGATCTTACGACGCCCGCTGGAACGACATTGAAACCTTTCAGCGGTTCAAACACGAACCTGACTCAGCGGGATTGAGTCGAGGCTTTCGTTGCGCGGAAAGCGGCAAGTAAATTAAGGGGTATAATTTTCCAAACGCCATGCCGCATCCATTTTCCAAAAAACTAAATCTATATCTTTGGCAGGCGTTTAGCCTCGCCGTATCCATAACCGTTTTTAGTTTAATTTTAGCAAACCGTTCTCCCAATTTTTTACGCCCATTAAGCGTAGCGTTGCGCACGGGGTTTGGCTTCATCATCCCGATGACAGCGGCGGCGTTATATCTTGCGTTTCGGATTCCAAAAAATCGAGGCGGGGATTTAATCGGCATGGCGGTCGCCCTCTCGCTTTTCGCAATGCCGCTGGCGGGACTTTGGGCTTCGGGGCAATCGCAATCCACCGTTCTAAGCGGATTGATTCAAATATCCGATGCGTCGGATTATTACATTGACGCGCTAAAATTAATCGGCGGACAAAATTTTTCAGATTTTTCAGCGCACCGCCCGCTTTCTCCCGGTCTTTTAGCGGTTCTGCTTTCGCTTACAGGTCGCAACCTAATGGTTGCCCTTGCCGTCCTCGCCGCCATTACGGGGTTAGCGTGCTACTTTGCGACGCGCGAAATACAACAAACGCACGGGGCGGAAGTCGCCGTATTTATCCTAATGATCTTATTTCTCTTTTATCGCGCGCACAGCGGAATTACCATGTCGGAGCATTTAGGAGTAACGCTGGGCGCATTGGGATTTGGGCTATTATGGAAAGGCGCGACGAACAGCGACGCCAAAATAATCTGGCTGGGATTATTAACCACCACACTGGCATTGAACGCGCGCGCGGGCGCTTTCTTCATGCTTCCGCTCCTCGTTCTTTGGGCGGGATGGCTTTTCCGAAAACAAGGCAAAGTTTTCTCATGGGCGGCGCTCTTCATTAGCGCCAGCGCGATTATCTTAGGCTTCGCTTTGAACTTAACATTTACACGCCTAGTCGCCGCGCCGTCGGGCGTTCCATTTGCAAATTTTTCCTACACTTTATACGGGCTTGCTTCCGGCGGAAAGTCATGGGCGTACGTCTTTGAAGCGCATCCCGAAGTTCTCAAATTGCAAGAGCCCGAGCAATCCAAAAGGATTTATCAACTGGCTTTTGAATTGATCCGCGAAAAGCCCTGGCAGACGGCGCAAGGCGCTTTCTTTAACTGGAAGATGCTGTTTTCCGATTCATGGTACAACGTCTTCGCCTATGTCGGCGGGGAAAACGCAAAAATCATGGTCGCGGCGCGCTGGATTTTATACGCGCTTTCCCTATTGGGAATTGTCGCCTGGCTACGAAACAAAAAAGACCCCGTATTAAGTCTGGTCATGGTTGCGGCGTTTGGAACTTTCATTTCAGTTCCTTTCGTGCCGCCAACGGACGCTTATCGCATGAGACCTTACGCCGCAAGCATTATCGTCATCGGCGCATTGCCCGCCATGGGTTTGTTTTTCATTCTCAAATGGAAAAATAATTTTTTCAACGTCGCGCCAGCGGAGCCGTTTCACCCCAACGCAAACGCCGCGAACGCCGTTGTACTCATCTTAATAACGCTGATTGGTCCCGTAATCGTTCGTTCCAGCGGAGCGCCGCCAATCTTATCTCCGAGCGCTTCTTGCGCGACAGGTTTTGATTCTATTCTGGTTCGTTTGGATAAAGACTCCTCGATCAATATTCGTAAACAAAAAGAAGCTTTCCTTGATTGGGCGCCCAATTATCATTTTGGAAATTTCAAAAGCAACGCGCACTCCCTTGCCGACGGGCGCTTAATCGCTTGGGCGGAAACTCTTGAAGCGCCAAAAACTTTATTCCTCACTTTGGATTATCGCAACAACCAAAAAGCGCTGGCGGTCGTCGACTCTGCTTTGCTCCCGAACGCGACGTCTTATGCGCAAATGTGCGGAACATGGGAAACCGATCCAAATTTGCGCGGGTATAGAATCTTCTACGCGGAAGAAATTCAAACGGCGTTGTCCAAATAACATCTGGTATAATGCCGTTGCTGGAAAATAAAAGCGTATGGAGAGGTCGCGTAGTCTGGCTTAGCGCGCACGCTTGGAAAGCGTGTAACCCCCCGGTTCGCGGGTTCGAATCCCGCCCTCTCCGCCACAAAAAAAGACCTGACGCGCGTCAGGTCTTTTTTTTGATTCAAATTATTTTATGGCGTAGGCGTAACCGTTGGCGTAAGAGCCGGAGGCGCGGCTGGCGCTGGGAGCGGTTTCCCGGCAAAGACAAGGGCGCCGTCGGACGCCGCTTTTGTATGACCGGGGACGTCCGCTTTGGCGGCGGAGATAAAATCGTACAGCGTTGATTTTTTCCATGCGCCGCCGCCGAGAATATCAGCGCCTTTTTTGGCGTCGGCGTTTGCGCGGCGAGAGCCAGCCTGAATGCCCGCGTAACCGCTCAAATCCAATTGCGCGAGTGAAATGGTCACATCCGCTGAATGGCAGGAAACGCAGGGAAGCGACCCCGAATACCAAAGATTTGGCTCGGTGAAAAGCGGAGCCACGTCGGCAAAGGCGGCTTCGCATTTCCCGCCGTTGACGTCGGTGAATTGGAAAACTTCTTTTTCCGAAGCGCCGGCGGAAACCCACGCGCCGATTAAATCAGATGCGGCGACGCGACATTGAGTGGAAGCGGCTGACGTCCCGCTGTTCATTTTCGGCGCCGGGAGAGTGGCAGGCAAAAGCGTTGGGATGGGAGTGCGCATCGCCGGCGGCTCGGCGCGTTTGCAAGTCAACGTAAAACCGCATCCATTGCCAAACCAAAGAACCAGTCCAACCGCGCAGACAATCACCGCGCCTTGAATATATTTTCTAACGTTATCATTCATCTAGCGCCTACCTTATTACTGTTTTGCTTTGAGAGTGCGGACATAGTTAACCAAGTCCCAGCGTTCGCGCACGGTGAAATTTTCATTCAACGCCGGCATATAACCGAAGCCGTTGCTGATGGTCATAAATATCGCGCCGTCGCTCTTGCTTTGAATGGGAGCGCTACTTAAATCCGCCGGCGGCTTTTTGGTGAAGAACCCTGAAATCGGACCAGTTCCATCGCCTGCTTCTCCGTGACACATCTGACAATGGGTGTTGAATAATTGCGCGCCGCGCGCAAGAGACGTTTTGTCAGTCGGAACGGGGTTGGTCGGCGCGCCCGCGCCGGGAATGTAAGCGGGACCTTCTACGGGAATGGATTGCGCCGGCACAGGACGGGGTTCTTCCTGCGCGCTATACGAAGATTGAATTTCCATGAAGCTAATCCAGTTAATCTTGATGACGTCGTAGGAGAAAATCATCAAGACGCCCAAAAGCGCTCCGAGTACCGCAAAGACCACCACGAGTTGCTTGAATAATCTCATAGGTGCTCTACCTCCGCAACCTCGACCTTTTCCGCGCCGAGGGCGGACATGGCGTTGGTGAATTTTTCCCGACTCTCGTTGGGGCATAAAAAGAAGACCGCAATTTTTCCGTCGCTGACTTCTTTGACGTATTCCATCGGGCGATAGTTGGGGAAGTAACTATCGAGAAAAACGCCGAGAAAAGTTGAGAGCAACATGCCGAGCATAGTTAACTCAAACAACATAATAAAAGTGGGCGGTCCGGGGACAATGGCGTGTGGACCGACCTGAATGGGTTGCGGGTACAAATAGGGCGCCACAAAAGCCAGAAAAGCGCCTCCCAGAAAACCCAAGACCGCGCCGCCGAGCGCAAGTCCCGGCACGTTCGTCCACTGGTCGGGACGTCCAAGCATCGCCTCGGTAACGGGAATGCCGGAGATGACGTTCATCTGGTCGTCCGAAAGTCCTAAAACGCGGAGTTGATCAATCGCGTCCGCGGCAGGCGCAATGTCGGAGAAGACCGCTAAAAGGGAAATATTGTCAGGCATACGAGTCTCCCTATTCCAAATCGCTGACCGATACAACGGTCTCGCGTCCAAATTTTTTGAGTTCATGCACCATCTGACCCTCTTCCACTTCCCAAACGGGGATGAGCGGAATCAGTTTTGAAGCCGACATGTAGAGCAGGATAAAGAGCGCCAGCGTTCCAATTCCAAGCGGAATTTCCACGCCGGGCTGATACATTCGCCAAGTAAAGGGCATCCGATTGATGGTGAGGGAAATGGGAATGATGATGTAACGCTCAAACCACATGCCAATATTAATAGATAAGCCGACGGCAAAAGTGACCCATGGCATGGCGCGCCATCTGGCGTTCCACAAAAGCGCCCAAGGGACTGCGATGTTGCAGATGAGCATAGCAAACCACATCCAACCCATGGGACCCGCTTCGTGAAAGTGCAGGAGAAGATGCGTCCACTTGTCGCCGCCGTACCATTGCACGATGTAATCGTTGAAGAAGAAATACGCCCATGCCATAGAAATAATGAGCATGAGCTTGCCGATACCGTCAAAATGTTCGGGGCGGATGAAGTATTTCATATTCTTCATCGTGCTACGCACAATCGCCAGAACCATAACGACTGCGCCCATACCCGAGTGCAAAGCGCCAACGATAAAGTAGGGTCCAAAAATGGTGGAATTCCAACCGGGGCGGGTGGCGGAGGCAAAGTCCCATGACACGATGGTATGCACGGAGAACATGACGGGGATAATCGCGAAGGCGAAGATGGTCATCGCGTTGCGCAAATGCGTCCATTCGCCTTCTGTGCCGCGAAAACCCAGCGCGAGGATTCTATAAAAGATCTTGCGCCAGCCGGTGGAACGGTCGCGCGCCATCGCGAGGTCGGGGATGAGCGGCAAGAAGAGATACATGGTGGACGAAAGTAAATAGGTCGTGATCGCCAGCAAATCCCATGAAAGCGGGGAGTGCATGTTGGGCCATAACATGCGCTGGTTGGGATACGGCATCAGCCAGTAGAATAACCAGATGCGCCCCAAGTGCATGAAGATGCTGAAACCGGCTTGCACGAGACCGAATGTGGTCATTAATTCTGCGGCGCGCGTGAAGGGGCGACGAAACTCCGCTTTGAACACCCGCAAAATGGCGGAGATGAACGTCCCCGCGTGGCTAATGCCAATCCAGAACACGGTGTTGACGAGGAAGACGCCCCAATAAGCCGGGCGGTTGACGCCGGCAATGCCGAGACCTTCCAATATCATTTTTATCCACGAATAGACCAAGCAATACGCCACAATCACGCACAAAATGGCGAAGACCGTCCAAAATTTCCAAGTTGAGTGGTGCATGGCTTCCATTGCCATGGCGTTCATCTGTCCGCGTGGAAGCGGGTCGAGCATGAGATGCTTTTCGCGGAAGTATCCTTCGCTGTTGTGCGCGTGTTTATTATTTTCAGCCATAATTAGCCTCCCTTGAAGTAGGTCACGTTAGGAAGTGTGCCGAGTTCTTCAAGATGTTTGACGCCGTGACCATGAATGCGAGCCAATTGCGAAACGAACGATTCGGGATTATCCGTGCGTCCAAAGACGATGGCGTTCGCGGGGCAAACCTGCGCGCAAGCGGTGGTGAATTCGCCGTCTGCGATTTCGCGCCCCTCCGCTTTGGCGGCGTCCTCCGCTTTATTAATGCGCTGGATGCAGAAGGTGCATTTTTCCATAACGCCGCGTTGACGCACGGTGACGTCGGGATTGAGTTGGTTATCCAAAGGTTTAGGACGTTCGTAATCGCGCCAGTTGAACGAGCGCATTTGATACGGGCAGTTGTTGCCGCAGTAGCGCGTGCCAACGCAACGGTTGTACACTTGCAAATTTATATGTTCGGCGAGCGAATGCACCGTTGCGTAAGCAGGGCAGACGGGTTCGCAGGGCGCGCTCAGACATTGCTGACACAACATCGGCTGGTTGGGAGTCATTTTTATTTCGGGATATACGCCCTCCCAAAAACGCTCAATGCGAATCCAGTGCATGGAGCGACCATAGCCTGAATCCTCTTCGCCGACGAAGGAAATATTGTTTTCCATCGCGCAAGCGGCGACGCAAGCTTGACAGCCTGTGCAAAGATCCTGGTCAATGACCATGCCCCATTTACCGATATGTTCCGCGCTTGAATTTGTTTCGGAGGGTTTTGTTTCAGTCGCCATAATTACTCCTTACCCATACCAACGCCATATACGCCCATAATGCTCTCAAGGCGTGAAAGGGGCTGGACTTTTCCAGTTTTTTCGATTTTGACTTTCATGCCGGCAAACGCGAGGTCGCCCGCTTCGTTGAAATTCGCGCCGAGTAAATCGGCGGGATTGACTCCGCGATTTGCCGCGTACCTGCCGTAAGCCGTATGACCCTGACCAAAAGGCATTGCAATCGTGTCGGGGCGAATGGCGGGATAGCGATAAACGGTAACTTCTAGCGTTCCGACTTCGCTGACAATTCTAACTACGTCGTCGTCGTTGACGCCCAACTCTTCGGCGGTGATGGGGTTGATCTCAACCCAAGTATTCCACATGACTGTGGTGGCGGCGTCGGGCAACTCCTGCAACCAGGGTTTGTTCGCGCCCGCTTCAGCCAGCGTCGGCGAGACGAACGGCGTGAAGAAGAACTCGCCTTCGCCCGCGAAGGTCGCTTCTGCGCCTTTCAAATCACGATTGAGTATATCCGCCACGTTGGGGACGCCGCGCCCGTCGGAGGTTTTCCACCAGCCGCCGTGTTGTTGGAAGTAAGCCATGAAAGTATTAATATCCAGCGCGGAGAAAAAGCCGTCCGCTTCGCTCATTAGCGGCGCGACTTTGCTGCGCAAGAATTCCACTTCGTCTTTGAAGGGTAAAGCCTGCGCAAATTTTCCACCCGCCAGTTTAGTCGCCGCAAGCAAGACGTCAACCGTCGCCTGTGTGTTGTAATATGGAACAACCGTCGGTTGCGAGCCTGATAAAACCGGCTGGGAGGCGCCTGTCGCCACGCGCTGATAGCCCCACGATTCAAGTCCGTGATGGTCGGGGAAGACATAATCCGATTCCAACGCGGTTTCATCGGGAAAGGTGGCGAATGAAATCACTTGCTCAACGCCTTGCAACGCGGCTTTGAAATTCAAAGAAGCGGGCAGTTCAAAAACGGGATTAACTCCATGCACAAACAACGCTTTGAATTTTCCAGCCGTTAGCTGATTTACGAAATCTTGCATTTCTTTCGCGGAAGCGGGACGTTGATATTCTGTTTGGGTGGGAGCGAGCGCGGAGAAGAACACGCCGCCGGGTTTGCCAAAGTTGCCGGCGATGGCGTTCAACGCCAGTACGGCTTCCGCAACGGCGAGTCCGTTGCTTTGTCCCAGAGCCGCGCCGCCGGGGATTGCCAGCGCGCCCGTTGATTTCGCAAAGATATTAGCGAGGCGTTTAAGCGTTTCAAGTTTAATGCCTGATTTCGCGGCGGCGTCCGCTGGGTCAACCCCGGCGAAGGCGCGAGGTAGAGAACCGCCGCGCAATTCAGAGGCGAGCCTGCCGATTGCCAGCGCAACCAGCGCCTCGGTGCCAGGACGAAGCGGAATCCACTCATCCGCTTTGCCGCCGGTGGCGGACATGCGCGCTTCAAATTGAACGAAGTTTCCGCGTCTTTTTGTCTGACCGTCGCGCAAAACCGAAAAACCGCGAGTGTATGAAACGGGCGAGAGCCATGTCTCAAGGAAGTTCGCGCCGAAGGAGAAAACCATCTGCGCCCCGCCGACGTCGAAGAAGGGCAAACCGCTTTTGCCCAGCAAGTTCTCGGCGGCTTTGCTCAACGTGGCGCGCGCATCAAACATGCTCAACGCGCCGAAGCGCACCGGGGCGTTCATGCCGGTCGCCGTCGCAAGATCCGCAATCAGGTCAAAGAGATGATCGGGAGCCGTCCCCACGAGAAAGGCGATTTGATCGGGTTTGTATTTTTTCAACGCGTCAGCCACAACCTGCGTGGCGGCGTCCCATGTCATTTTTTCAGCGGACGCGCTTCCGCGCGCGCGTTTGATGGGGTCGGTCACGCGGTCAGGATTATACAAACCTTGCAATGTGGCTTGTCCGCGCGCGCAAGTCTTGCCAAGGTTCAGCGGATGGCTGGCGTTGCCTTCGATTTTGAGCGCGCGTCCTTGCATGGTGCGCGCGACGAGTCCGCATCCCGCCGCGCACTCGCGGCAGGTCGTGGCGTAATACGTACTTAAGCCGTTGTAGTTGTATTCGGGCATTTTCATGTATGGCTCGCGTTGGACGTAACGCGAAGCGGGCCCGCAACCGGTGACGATGGCGGTCGTCGCCGCGCCTACGCCAGCCAGTTTTAGAAAATCACGCCGGGAAAATTTATCGCTCATTGTTGTTTCCTTTGCCCATTAATAATGACATGTGCCGCAGTCGGTGAGTTTGAGAAATTTTGCCTGATCTGCGCCCGCGACTTTAATGTGACACTTCAAGCAAAAACCCATATTGATGACCTGCGGCATTTCTGCGACGGTCATTTGACTCAAATCGCCGTGACAATTTTCGCAGTTTTGTCCCGCCGCAACATGGGCGCGATGATTAAATTGAACAAAGTCCGACGCATGGAATACGGGAACCCATTTAATCGGCGTGTTGCTTTCAACCGCCTGTTTTAACGGCGCTAGCAGAGGGCTGGTGTCTGTCTTGGCGATTTGTCGGTGACAACCCCAACATTTGGCTTGCGTGGGAATGCCAGAGACGGGACCGCGCGCGGCGCTTGGATGGCAATACAGGCATTGGACGCCAATCGTAATATGCGTGTTGTGGGGAAATTGAATTGGCTGTTCGGGCGAACGTTGCGTCCAACTAATTCCGTAAGCCGCGAGTCCGAACAACGCCAACACGACGATCCCTGCCGCAATCAGACCGCTTGGCTGTTTCAGCCAGTCAAAAAGTCTTTTGATCATGGATGCTCCTGAAATGAACTTTAAGCGCAACGCCGTCAAGCGCGAAGCGCGACGGCGAAGGCTGAATCAACTTAATATAACGAACAAAGAATGAAAACAAAAGTTGCGGGATGGACGCGAGTATATAAGACCTGTCCTGACGATTGTCAGGACAAGAAAAAGGAATACGATATTTAATGATAGATTCCATGGCTCTCTCCATTTATCGCTATCTTGCAATTCGTATCACACGTTTAACTTAAAGTTTTCGCTATTTTAGGACTTTCGCTTACGGCGTCATTTTTTCGTGTCACCCTGAGCGATAACGAAGGGTCTCTGAGATAATCTTAGAGATTCTTCGCTTCGCTCAGAATGACAAGCGAAAGTCCTGTATTTGTAAAAACAGCGCGAAAATCGGCGTCCCGTTTTTTTTATTACGACTTTCGCTCAGTCAGCGTTAGAGAACGCTGACTACGCTAGAAATATTTTTTTGAGCGTAATCGGCGCTCTCTTGCGCCGATTTTTTTAGAAACAAGCGAAAGTCCTATTTATATAAATAAAATCCCCAAATTAGCGCTCGCTGAAAGACCTTGCCCTACTCAATAAACAACTCGGCGCATTATACAACAAAAAACTGAAAAAGGTAAAGTTTTTGAATAATGAATTAAGGATGATAAATATACCGCCGTTCAAAATTGCGCCGTCATCGAATCTAGTTCCAGCGGGCGCCATTTTACGGCGAGAGCGGCGTTTCGTTCAGCTTGATAATACCCGCCATAGGCGCAGGCGCGGCAAAGCGTCGTTCCGTTTTGACGGACTTCGCGCTCGTTCATAATCTCTTCGCCGCACAAGTTGCAATTGACGCGCATACCCGGCTGGCTGACGATGGCTTGAATGGCAAGCTTAAGCGTCACCGCTTGCGCAGTAAACATGACTTCGTTGGGCATAGTCTGATAAGCCTGCATTTGCGCGAAATAATGGCGCGGCTCTTCAGGGGCATATTCGCTGGCGCGTTGGCGAATATCCAACGCGGGAGCGATGCGAATGGCGCGCTCGGTTTTCGTGTCCACAAACACGGCGGCGGTCTTGCCGTAATCTTCCACGCGCAAGGTGCGATGCCCCACTGTGGCGTTGGTCGCCGCCGAGAGTCCGTCGGCAAAACAGCCGTCCGTTTCAATGATGACCAGCAAACGCTTGTCGCTTTGCGGCAGAGCTAGGTTGAGCGCTTCGCCTCCATACATCCCCATCCGCACGCCGAGAATTTGGCGCGGGCAGAGGTGGGAATGATCGCGGGCTGAAAGTTCGAGAATGTGTTGGAGATTCATGGGTCAATTCCTTTGCGCTGAAATAGGGAGACGGGGAGTCCAAAACAAAAAGGCTGTCTCGAAAAGAGACAGCCGCATAGAAAACGCGAGTCTGTTCTCCTTTCCAAATACGGGGGGCGAAATGCGTTTCCGCATTTGCCTGGACTATCGGTTGATAGTCGGGCTTGTTCGCCATGTTTAGATAAGGTAGGCGGACAGGCTTCAGAGAGACAGCGCCCAGTATATCACGCTTGTTCATGCGCGACGGGATGAAATTTATGGGCTTATAATATGCGCCGATATAACCCCCTAAACCAAAAGAAGATTGCCATGCCCCATTGTCGCATTCGCCGTCGCTCTGTTGGCGTTGACTGATTGTTCCACAAATCATCCGCGCCCATTGCGATAGTCGCTTGGTTTATAATCGGCGCATGAAAAAATTGCGTCCGAGAGTCCGCGCTCTTAAACTTGCGAAAGAAGTCCGCATTCGCTTGACGAAAGAATTGGGGAAACCCGTCAAGGTGATTATGTTCGGCTCGCAAGCGCGCGGCGACGCGAAAAAAGATTCGGAAAAAGAAGGGGTTGTCGCATGACGCGCGAGCTCTAAATTATGAACGCGACTTTGCATTACGCTTTTTTAGATGAATCAGGAACTGTAGGCGCTTCGACGGGAACGCATTTTTTGATTGTCGCGGTGTTGGCGCTTTCCAATCCGCGCGATGTGGAAAAACCTATTCGCCGCGCTTTTCAACGCGCTTTAAAGAAAACCGACTCTAAATTCGCTCCCAGCGAAGTTAAAGCGTCGAACTTTGAAGAGCCAACTATTTCCCGCTTGCTTTCAGAAATTGCTCAAAAAGACATTGCGATTGTGGCGACCATCGTAGACCAATACGCCATTCATGTTCCGCCAAAGGACATGGAAGAAATTTATCGGCAAGCGACGGCGCGGACAGTTCGGCGCTTGGCGCAAGATTTTCCACGCCTTGAACTTTCCATTGATAAACGATATACAAACGCCCATTTGCGTCGCCTGCTTGAAAAAGCCATTCGTGATGAAATAGAAAACCTGCCCCGCCAAAATATTATTATCCAACAAGAAGATTCTTTTTCGCGCAAGGAATTGCAGGCGGCGGACGCCGTCGCATGGGCTATATTTCAAAAATATGAACGCGACGATTCGCGCTTTTACGACCTTATAAAATCTAAAATCGCGGATGAAACGGTAATTCAACAAAGCGATTGGCGCATAAAAAAATCCCCCTTGCGGGGGAAGTTTTGAACGGCTCAACCTGAGCTCGGATTTCAGTCTAATTTCTGGTTCCCGTTTCATTTCAGAAACGGCTAGGACGCTCTACGGCGACCAGAGTCATCAGGTTTTACGATACCATCCAAAATTATTTTAATCCTTTCGCGCTAAAATAGCAAGCGAGAAAGACGATGTTAGTTAAAAGGAGATTTTGCCATGCGCCCCATTTTCACATTCCCCCTCGCCCTATTTTTATTAACCGCTTGTTCCGCGAATACCCCCGCGCCCCAAGTGACTGTCACCTTTGAGGTGACAGTCACTTTATCGCCGCCAACCCAAACGCCCGCGTCGACTTTCACCCCAGCGCCGCACATTGAAATGCGCCCCCTGCCAGATGCCCCCCACGACATCCCCGCCATCAGCGCCGACGAACTGCAAAAACTATACCCAGGCGGTATGCCCGAAATTATCTCCGCTTACAACAAATTGGCGCTGGAGAAAGCGCAGGAAAAAGAATGGACAGGCGCGCGAGCGACTAAATTTATAATCTGGAAAACTGGCGCTAACAATGGTGGAATAATAACTCTTTTCATGGATTTAGATAAAAAAATAGAAAAGGCAACAGAGGTGCCTGTGGAATATCCTGGAGTTTCAATAATCAATAAGGGCGATGGGGAATTAACTGGGGGAGAATTCTTGTTCCCCGATATCGTACCAGATTTGGAGAAGAAATGGTTCGGGGGAATAGATGTGTTGTTAGTAAATAGCATAATTCATACGGGTTATAAAGATGAAAACGGGAAATTTATAGACTTGGCATTTACGGGGTTTACGGATGCAGGGTTTGTAAATGGCAACGGAGGTTATCAAAAAACTTTTTATATAATGCAGGATTGTTTTGGAGCCAATAGAACACAAACGGCCATGCCTATTTTTAATTTTGGGAGCCATTACGATGATTCACTTAGAGCGGCATTGCCAACGTACGCGGCAGAGCAAAAGATATCTTTTACTTCTGACGGCGAAACGAAAGATATTACGCTGGGCGAGGCATGGGCAAAGATAGGGACGGATTTTAGATCGGCAAAGACAGCGCAGGATTTACAAAAGATACAGGCAATGCTCGACCAAGTAGTTATGCCGATGATGTCTGTAGATAACGGTGGATTTAGACTGCAAAAGTAACGTTGCTTCTTGATGAAAATATTTGCTATAGTAGATACATGCGGCGATGGGGAACAATTTTTGGAATAGCGCTTTTACTGATGGTGTTGAGTATGGGAAAGGCGCGGGCTGACTATGGCACATCTAATGGCGGGGTGTTAATAGAGGGCGGCAACTCAGGCAACGTTGGCGGTTATGTATATGACCCGCCGACTGGCACTGGTGCTGGCGGAACGAGTAGTTGTACTTCTTGTAGTGGAGGATCTTATCCAGGCAATCTTTATGGCACAGGGATAAATGGCGGGACGGGGAGAGCGGCGAAGGATAAGTCGTGCAAAACAGCAATCGAATTAGAAATCATTTCGCTCAAGGTTGCGACGGCTGAGAATAATTTTTCTCAAACGCAAACCGTGATATATTTTGCGCTAAAAAATAAGGAGAACAACATGACCCGAGACGAAGCCCTTGCCCTTGTGCGCGAGTTTGTGAAAAATGAAGGACTTGTCCGCCACATGCTTTCGGTGGAAGCCGCCATGCGTTTCTATGCCGAAAAATATAACGAAGACGTTGAAACGTGGGGACTGATTGGCTTGCTTCACGATTTTGATTGGGAGATTCATCCCACGTTAGAAGAGCATCCGCAAAAAGGTTCGGCGATTTTGCGCGAGCGCGGCGTGAGCGAAGAGATTGTGCAAGATATTCTCAGCCACGCGGATCATGTCGGTTTGCCGCGCGACACGCTGCGTCGCAAAGCCATCGCCGCCTGCGACGAAGTGACGGGGTTAATCACCGCCGTCGCGTTGGTGCGTCCGTCGCGTTCGTTGTATGACCTTGAAGCGAGTTCCGTTAAAAAGAAGTGGAAGGATAAAGCCTTCGCCGCTGGAACCAATCGCGCCGAGATGGAAGCCGCCGCGAAAGAATTCGGCGTGGAGATTTGGGAGCATGTCGGCAACGTCATTCTCGCCATGCGCAAAATCGCGCCTGAATTGGATTTGGTCGGAAACTTGGGATGAGACAAATAAAAAATAGGACGCGGATGAACGCTGATTTCGCGGATTCAAAAAGAAAAAATCCGCGTTTTTCCGCGTTTTTCCGCGTCCCAAAAATTTTACTTTTCTGCGCGTTGTTTCTCGCCTCATGCGCTCCCGCCGTCGCGCCGACTCCGTATAATCCGCCTGAACCAAAACTTACTCACGCCGCCACAATTTTAAACATTGACATTCCAGCGCCCGCGTCCGCCGCGCGATTTAAAGACTCGCGCCCGAATATTATTTTCATCCTCACGGACGATCAGCCCTATCACACCGTTGATTACATGACGACGGTGAAAAATCAACTCATGGCAAAGGGAATCGTTTTTGAAAACGGATTTGTCACCACGCCGTTGTGTTGTCCGAGTCGCGCCAGTATTTTGTCGGGACAGTACGCGCACAATCATAAAGTGTACACGGATCGAATGCCCTTAGGCGGCGCGCCAAAATATGACGATAGCAAGTCTGCGGCAATCTGGCTTCAAAAGGCGGGCTATCGCACGGCGTATTTTGGAAAATACTTAAACGGCTACGAAGAACTCACGCCTTCGGGGTACGTTCCGCCCGGCTGGGATGTGTGGAAAGCGTTTCTTGGAAAAAATTTATCCAACGACGACGTTGGCAATCTGCAATATTTTTTTAACTTCAGCTTATCTGAAAACGGAAAGAATGTAACGTATCCGAAATCCAAAGCCAACTTCAGCGCGGACGTCATCACCAACGACGCGCTGGCGTTTATCCGCGATTCGCGCGACACGCCGTTTTTTATGACGCTCGGTTATTACAATCCGCATTCGCCGTACATCGCCGCGCCGCGTCACAATGAGAGTTTTCGCGTGGGCAAAGATTATTGGGATTGGGTTCAATATCGTCCGCCTAATTTTAACGAAAAAGATATCAGCGACAAGCCCGCTTATATCGGGACTTTATCGCCGCTTTCCCCCACCGAGATAGACACGGCGCACAAACAGATTTTGCGCTCGCTTCTATCTGTGGACGACGGCGTCGCTTCGATATTAGCCGCGCTTCAAAAAGCGGGACTGAGCGAAAACACGATTATCGTTTATCTCTCCGATAACGGATTGACTCTCGGCGATCATCGCTTCGGCGCGGCGAAGAATTGCCCGTATGAAGCCTGCGTCAAAGTTCCCTTCATCGTTTACGCGCCGAAATATTATTCGCATCGCGTCGAATCAAAAATCGTCGCCAACATTGACCTCGCTCCCACCTTCGCGGATTGGGCGGGCGTTCCCATCCCCGATTATGTCAACGGAACAAGCATGATGCCGTTATTAAAAAGCGCGTCCGCTAAATGGCGCGACCAAATTTTATTTGAACACTGGCCCACCGAACAAGGCGTCGGCTCGATGATTCCCGAATTCTATTCCGTTCGCACGATGGAATGGAAGTACACTGAATACGTCACGGGCGAAACGGAACTGTATGATTTAGTCAACGACCCGTATGAATTGCAGAACCTGTCAGGGAAATGGGGATATCAAGAAATCCAAGCGCGGTTAGCTGGCGAATTGAAAAAGTTAAAACAAGAGTAGAACGCAACGCACAGCGACCTACTCTTACAGCAAACTACGGAGTCTGCAAAGATTTTTTATCTTTGCAGACTCCGTAGTAAAAACGCTCCCTAAAGAGACGTCGCGGCGATTAAGCCTCGACTCGTTTTTATAAATTTATTTTTCTGGGGCAGGCGGCGGAAGAGGGGGCGGGGGCTCTTTGGGCTTATCTACATTCTTCTTGATCGCTTTACGCCTTTCTTTTTCATCTTTCTTCTTTTTCTTTTCCAATTCTTTCTTGCGCTTCTCGTATTGATAGTTTACCGCTGGCATGAGTTTATCTTTCTGGAATATGATTCCTAATCAAATGGGTGGATTTTTCTGAAACTGCTCTAAGCGATATTATAGCGCCCATAACTTGAATTTAGAGTCGTTAAACCTTAATAAAGACCTCCGCATTCTTGAAGAATGTGGAGGTTTCAAAGTTTGCTAATTGTATCTTTCCACTTTACGAATGACCATGACCACCTTACCTTTGATTTCCAGCGCTTCGCTTTTATCAATATAAATCGGTTTCATGGTTGGATTAGCAGGTTGCAGGCGATACTTGTCTTTTTCCTTGAAGAAGAATTTCAAAGTAGTCTCGTTTCGCTCCGACAGCCAGACCGCCACCATGTCGCCGTTGCGCGCTTCTTGCGTGGGTTTTAGGATGATGATGTCGCCGTCGTTTACCATGGCGTCGATCATCGAGTCGCCCTGCACTTCAAGCGCGAATAACTCTTTGCCTTTTTCTTTCGCAGGCATGAGGGACATGGCAATCTCAATCGAGTCTTCGGCGGTAAAGGCGCCGAAGTCCGCTCCTGCGGGAACGGGAATCGGCTCGCCCGCAACGATGCGCCCAAGCACGGGAACGCGGAACATATCGCCGACTGGAGATGAAGCGGTCAGTCGTACGCCGCGCGAGATTTTGCGGTCGCGCTCAATATGACCCGATTTTTCCAGCTGGTCAAGATAGTAATTTACAACGGAAGTGGATGAAATATCGCAATGTACGCCAATCTCTCGAATGGACGGCGGATGTTTATGCTTGCGTTGATACTCGTCAATAAAGTCGAGAATCTTCTGGTGGCGTTCGCCTAAACCCTTGCTTTTTCTAACCATCATCATTTTAAGCCTCCTGAGCTCTTTCTTCGCTCATTTGTGCTACAAATGATACTCGAACGCTTGTTCTGTGTCAAGGGGTCGCCATTCTAAATAAAACGAGACGCTCGCGCCGGTTGCGATTATCCTCGCATGGTCGCTGAAGATAAAATCAATCGGAGCGATGGAGTGTGTTGTATAATCGTTTTAGGAAAACATCCATGCCGACGAACGAATTTCAAACTTTTATCAAGCGCTATCCCGCTTACGCAGAAACCGAATCCATCGACGCCTTGCGCGCAAACGAATACGCTCGCCTTGATCGCGCCAAACATATTTATCTGGATTACACCGGCGGCGGGGTCTACGCCGAATCGCAAATTCAAAAACATCATCAACTCTTAAGCGCCAACGTCTACGGCAATCCGCATTCATCCAACCCCACCTCCCTCGCGGCGACGCGCCTCGTTGAAAGCGCGCGCGCTTATATTTTAAAATTTTTCAACGCCGACCCCAACGAATATCTCGCCGTCTTCACCGCCAACGCCAGCGGCGCGCTCAAACTGATTGGCGAATCTTATCCATTTTCAAACGGGCGTTATCTTTTGACTTTCGACAATCATAATTCGGTCAATGGGATTCGGGAATTCGCTCACGCGCGCGGCGCGGAAGTGACCTACATCCCCATTATGCTCCCCGACATGCGGGTAGACGTCTCTCAACTTGACTTGGAGTTGGCGCGGCTTTCAGAGCGCGGACACAACCTTTTTGCCTATCCCGCGCAATCCAACTTCTCTTCGGTCAAACATCCGCTAGAGTGGATTGAAAAAGCGCGCGCGCGCGGCTGGGACGTGTTGCTCGACGCCGCCGCTTACGCGCCAACCAGCAAGTTGGATTTAAGCGAAGTCCACCCAGATTTCGTGCCGATTTCGTTCTATAAAATATTCGGCTACCCAACTGGGCTCGGCGCGTTGCTCGCGCGCAAATCGGCGTTAGCTAAATTGCATCGTCCGTGGTTCGCGGGCGGAACCATCACCGTCGCCTCCGTGCAAGGCGATAAATATTATCTCGCCGACGGCGTCGCCGCCTTTGAAGACGGTACGCTCGATTATCTCAACATTCCCGCCATTGAAATTGGACTGAAACACATCGAAGCCATTGGCTACGACGTCATCGGCGAACGAGTCAAAACGCTGACCGGCTGGCTCTTGGAAAACCTGACGCAAATGAAGCACAGTAACGGAGCGCCGCTTGTCCGCGTTTTTGGACCAACCGTCAACGAGGGGCGCGGCGGCGCAGTGACGGTCAACTTTTACGACCAAAACGGCAAAGTCTTCGACCATCGTTTTATCGAAAGCGAAGCCAACAAGGTCAACATCTCGTTGCGCACCGGTTGTTTCTGCAACCCCGGCGCCGGCGAAGTCGCGCTCGGCATCTCCCGCGTAGAACTGGACGTCTGCTTCACACAATCCGGTCACGAAGACCGGTTGTCCGTTGACGATTTCCGTTTGTGCATTGACGGCAAATCCACTGGCGCGGTCAGAATATCCGTCGGCATGGTCACGAATTTCAACGATACGCAAGCGTTTTTAGCGTTTGCCAAAGGATTGCTCAGGTAAGTCATAAGGAGAACAACATCATGCCACGCAGAAGTCTTACTCGTCTTTATCAAGACGAATTCTCAGGATATTCATCCGCAAAATTTCAAAAAGACCTGTTTGCAGGTTTAACCGTCGCGGCGGTTGCGTTGCCTCTGTCGCTGGCGTTTGGCGCCGCTTCAGGCGTAAGCGCGGCGGCGGGTTTAGTCACCGCCATTCTCGCAGGAATCGTCATGGGGGCGCTTGCGGGCGCGCCGTATCAAATTTCGGGACCAACGGGTTCAATGTCGGCGGTGCTGGTTTTATTGGTTACGCGCTACGGAGTTGAAAGCGTTTGGATTGCGGGCTTTTTATCAGGCGCGCTCCTACTCATCATCGGAATCATGCGCCTCGGGCGCTTCATCGCCTTCATTCCCGCGCCCGTCATTCGCGGCTTCACGTCGGGCATCGCCCTCATTATCTTCATCAGCCAAATTGACAGCCTGCTCGGAGTCAAAACGCCAGCCGCGACAACCGCCGCGCAAAAATTTCTTGGATATTTTCACGGCGGATTCGTCCTTGACCCGCGCGCTATTTTTCTCGGTCTTGTCGTGATTGGAACGATGTTGCTCATGCCCGCAAAATGGAACGCGCGTTTCCCCGCTTCGCTTTTTGGAATCATCCTCGCCACGCTCCTAAATTGGATTTTTGGCTGGTCGGTCGCCCATATTGGCGTCATCCCCCGAACGCTGTTTCTCGAACAACGCATCAACGTTTTCGATATTCCCTGGGAACATCTCTCCAATTTCATCGCGCCCACATTAACTCTCACCGCGCTGGGGGCGGTTGAATCGTTGCTCTGCGGCGCGGTGGCTTCAAACATGACCGGCGTTCGCTTGCAAGCGAATCAAGAGCTGATTGCGCAGGGCGTCGGCAATATGCTCCTACCCTTCTTTGGCGGCATTCCCGCCGACGCCGCGATTGCGCGAACAAGCGTAGCCATCAAATCGGGCGGACAAACTCGTTTGACCAGCGTCTTTCAAGCGCTTGCTTTATTGCTCTCCATGCTTTTGCTGGCTCCTTTCATAGAGATTATCCCGCTGGCGGCGCTGGCGGGCGTATTGATGATGACCGCTATCCGCATGAGCGAGTGGGGCGCGATCAAGTTTATGTTCAGCAAGCTCTTCACAACCGACATGTTTGCCTTCGTAATTACCATGCTCGCCACCGTCGTTTTGGATTTAACGCAAGCCATTCTGCTCGGCACCTGCCTCGCCGCCGCCGTGTTCCTGAACAATATCGCCAGCATTGATATAGACGTGCAAGACGTCGACATTGAACGCCTCAAACAAAAAGGGATTGTGACTGAAGCGAAGTGTCAGCATGTGCGCGTGGCATTTTTAACGGGTCCCCTTTTCTTTGCGGCAATGGGTCAATTTAACGAAGCGTTTCGCAATCTGGGCGACGCCCACGCGCTGATCCTGTCCATGCGCGGCGTTTCATTGATTGATATAGCGGGCATTGAAGCCATTAGCCGTTTGCACGAACGACTGCGCGAGCAAGACGGCGCGCTCATGTTCGCGGGAGTCCATGACAATGCGTTGCAAATGATGGAGCGCGGCGGGTTGGTAAAAATAATTGGGGAAGAAAATTTTTTCTGGTCGAGCGATCAAGCGATTATCGAAGCGGAGAGACGAGGGTGTAAGTTTTGTTGAAATGAATCGTTTGGCGGCGGGTCTGCGTCAATGCTGTAAGTTTCTCAAAAGAGAACCCGGCGTAATTTTTTTATAATTTTATTCACTACCGTACAGTTCCTTCGCAAAAGAAACCCTAAAAGTCTTTTCGTTAATCGGTTTTTTACGAAGGGCAAGCAGACCTTTAGGGTTTGCTGTGTACGGTAAAAATAATTTTACACAATTTTGAAATAGCGAGATTGGGGCGGCAAAAAAACCCCGCAAAGGCGGGGCTTTGAGAATATGCGTCGTTCTTTAGCGTCGTCAGCGGTCTGCGGAGTCGTCGCGTTAGGGAGCGCTTTTGCTGTACGTGTTAAACATCTTTAGAAAGATATCGTAATCCGTTTGACTAATGTCTATTAGTTGAAAGCCAATGTTGTACAAGGTCAGCTCGTACTCGTCGCGCCGACACCATTTGGAA
>Ga0315281_10001496_pt1 | contig 34596 bp, 26 predicted proteins | sample YL17G07_0_MG_FD_204540 | JGI IMG/M metagenome (GOLD analysis project Ga0315281, IMG submission 204540) | Sediment microbial communities from Yellowstone Lake, YNP, Wyoming, USA - YL17G07_0 | ecosystem: Environmental > Aquatic > Freshwater > Lake > Sediment | place: USA: Wyoming | collected...
AAAATAGGCATAGGTCAAATACCAAAATAGATGGAGCTTCCATCTCGGGGTTCCTTTAATTTGTCTCAACTTCGTCATCTTTGTTAAATATGAGCGAAATATTAAAAAGATTTTTAGGATTTTCTAGAGCATTGTATAATGATTTTATTAAATAAATAGTAAAACGACAAACATAGACCCGCGAGAAAAATAGATCATTCGAGAGAGGAGTTTTAATTTTATGATTGCCTTGGTCACCGGAGCCACCGGACTTCTGGGCTCGCATATCGCAAGAAAGCTGATTAAAAGAAGCCAAAAAGTAAAAATTTTTCTCAGGAAAACGAGCAAGACGTCTAATATTGATGATATCAAGGCCGAAAGAGCCTACGGGGATATCCTCGATATCGACTCCATAAAGGAAGCCCTGAAGGGCTGTGATACTCTTTTCCATGTCGCGGGAAAAATTTCCTCCCAAAAAAAAGATTACAAAAAAATGGAGGAGATCAACATCAAAGGAACCGTGAATGTCCTCAGTTCGGCCTTGGAAAAGGGAGTCCAAAAGGCTGTCTACACCAGCAGCCTGGCTGCCATCGGCGCCGATCCATCGGGAGGAATCGCCGATGAAAATACTCCTTTCGCCCTGGAACACTTGGGCGTCAAGTATGCAAACACAAAATATTTTGCCGAACAAGAAGCTCTGGAAATTTATAAAAAAGGCTTGCCTCTGGTGATCGTGAATCCTTCCGTCGTCATCGGGCCCGGGGATACATACCGTTCGTCCAATGGATTTATTCCTCGCTATTGTCAAAGAAAAATCCCGGGCTACCTCGATTGCGGTTTCAATATCGTGGATGTTGAAGATGTCGCAGAAGGCCACATTCTGGCCGCTGATAAAGGGAGAATCGGCCAGCGATATATACTGGGCCATACGAACCTAACCATGAAAAGCCTATTTGGACTCTTGGAAAAAGCCACTGGAATACCCGGCCCGAAGAGAAGAATTCCCTATTTTATTGCCCGGCTCCTGGGATTTTTCTCGGAGCGAATCCTTGGATTATCCTTCCCCAATTTTTCTTCTCTGGATATCGATTCGGTGAAACTCGCGGGATTCTTCTGGTATTGTGATAGTTCAAAGGCCATTCGGGAATTAGGATTCCCTCAGACTCCCATCGAGGAAACTCTCGATAAAACCGTAAAGTGGTTCAAAGACCAGGGGTATATCTAGCAGAAGAGGAAGTGAAATTGCCTTCGTCCGGCCAGGACTTAAAAGTTGTCGGGGTACCGTCTGAGCGCATCGCTATAGGCCTAAAAAATATGATTTTTTTATTGACATAAGGGGAGAAATCCTGTAACTTTAACGAAATATAAATAATCGAAAACTACAATATATGGTATAAATAGTATGAAAGGTAGCATATATAGAATTTTTTCTTGACATTGGCTTAAAAATCTGCTTATAATCTGATCACGCCCTGAGAAATCCAAAATAAGTTCGAATTCAGCAAATATGCCTAAGATCATAAAACAAAATGGAAAGTTCTTTATGCTCAGTTTTCTGGTTCTCTTCTTTTTGGGCGGCCAGCCCGCCGAATTCGGAAAAGATAACGTCTTTTTCCATGGTTTTCCCATCCAGAAACCGGTCATCCGAGTCGCCCTCGGCTTGAATTTGGATGAAGTTCATGTTCATGCCTCTTCGGGCATGAAGATTTACCAGGTCAACGGCAATTACAAGCTTTTAGCCGAGGATGTGTCGGAGGTTCGGGTCAAAGGACAGAAAGAGAATCTGACGGAAAAGTTCGTCGTCCAGGTGGCTCAGGCCAAAAAGAGAGACAAGGCCGAGGAAGAGGCCCGAAAGCTCAAAGAGAATATCAACAACCGGATTTATGTCGCCGAAGACAAGGAAAATGACCTGGAGGGAATTTACCAGGTGCGGATCGGCGATTTCTTGACCCGCGGCGAAGCCCTGGATTTCATCAAAAAGCTGGGCCCTCTTGGGATCAAAGAGGCCTGGATCCTCAGGGAAGAAGTCAACGCCTCAAAATCCAAGCCGCGTTGGGTCCTGGTCAACGATGAGCTCATCAATTTAAATGAAGAGACGTCCCTTTTTTTTATCCCCGCCAGCCCGGAAAGCTTCCTGTCCTACGGCGGCAAGAATTACCGGGGCATTATGCTTTTGTGCGGCAGCCGGAAGGGAATCGTCCTCATCAATATCTTGAATATCGAGGAATATTTAAAGGGCGTCGTTCCCGGGGAGCTTTCGCCTCTTTACTTTCCCGAGATCGAGGCGCTCAAGGCCCAGGCCGTTGCCGCGCGGACCTATGCTCTTAAAAATATCGGCCAGTTCAACGATCTCGGTTTTGACCTTTATGCCACGCCCATCTCCCAAGTTTATGACGGCCTGAGCATTGAGCTTCCCATGAGCACGAAGGCCGTCGAGGAGACCCGAGGAGAGGTCGCCGTTTACGACGGGAAGTTGATCTATGCGCTTTACACAAGCACCTGTGGCGGCGCCACCGAAGATTTTGATAACATGTTCGGCGGACTTTCGGCGCCGTACTTGAAGAGCACGGAATGCATCCTGGAAAAAGAGGAGGTCTTTCCGCTCCGAAGCGCAATGATTCTTCCACCGTTCCAGGCCGCGGGAAAGAATATCAGCCCCTCGTTGGCCTATCTTATGGCTTTGAACATTATTCCCCAAGTCACTCTCACCTATTTTAAAGAGCCGGCCGAGTCGGCTGAAACCGCGGAATGGATACGGAAAGCTCTGGCTTTGCTCGGCAAAAAAAATGAGAAATTCGCCCCCGAGCGGGCGATCCTGAATTTTACGAACTATGTCCATCTCTTGACGGACGCCTTCCAATGGCAGGACAGAGCGCAGAATTTGATCGGGAAGAGCGAAACAGTCCACGTCTTGAAGAATTTTCCCGCGCTCAAGCCCGAAGAAAAAAATATCCTGGCTTATTTCATCATTTCCGGGATTTTGCCCGATTCTCCGGAGATCGCCGACAGAGACCGCGTCTTGACAAGAGGTGAAGCTGCTTACTATCTGTACAAGGTCATGGCGATGTATAGAGATTTTTTCCATCAAGGTAATGTTAAAAGCCTGGCGCAGAACAAGTTGGAAGTGACGGAAGGAGAGGAGAAAAAACAATTTGAGCTTTCATCCGGGCTTCTTCTTCTGAGGAATATCGAAAATTCCGTTTCATTCACCTCCGGACTGGAGCTTTCGGGAGGGGATGTTGTGAAGTGGATCGAAAGCGACGATAAAATTAGGCTTCTCCAAGCGCAGCCGGCGCCCATCAGCAATGTCTTGGATGCAACCTCTCAATACGGCCGCTGGCTGGTCCGGGTTTCCCGCGAAGATTTGGAGGCGCGGATCAATCAATTCTACCCTATCGGGAAATTGATCGATCTCGTGCCGCAGAAAAGAGGGGAATCCAAACGAGTGATCGAACTTTCGATCATCGGGCAGGAAAGCCAGGTCAAGGTCACGGGTTTGAAAATCCGCCAGGTCCTGAACCTCAAGGACAATTTATTCGTCATCGACCGTGAGCAGGATGGAGACGGCCGCGTCACGCATTTCATTTTTTCGGGTAAAGGCTGGGGACACGGCGTCGGCCTGTGCCAGATCGGCGCATATCGGCTGGCCCAGAAGGGCGCGACGTACGATGAAATTTTAAAGAAGTACTACCGCGGAATAAAGATCAATAAGATTTACTAATATGAACGCAATAAATAAGGTGACAACCTAGAGGCGGCGCTTAACCCGTCCGTAGCCCCCGGACCCCGAGGAACCAGTCCCGTCGGTTCCCCCCGTCGGAAAAGCCGACGGAGCCCCCCTCCGCTACGGGGGCTTGAGGACGGCCTAAGCGCCGCCCCAACGGGGATGTCACTTTTATTAATGCGTTGATATTAGTTGACGTTTGACGCTGATCTTTTTTGTTTGAGGCTCCAATAGACGAAGCCCGGGATTCCGATGGCGACCCAGACGAGTCCCATGAGCGAGTTGATGATCGGGGCAGCGCCGCTCCTGTAATTCTGGATATCCGTGTAGAGTGTGAAAACGATATAGACCGAGGCGAAGAGGATAAAAATAATCGGCGTCAGAGGATATCCCCAGACTTTATAGGGCCGGGGAAAATCGGGCATCTTTTTGCGCAGCGTAAAGACGCTCAGAGCCGCCAAAGCGTAGAATATCCAGCTCACGAAAATAAGCATGTCCGTGAGTTGGTCGAATGTTCCGCTCAAGACCAGGACAGAGGCCCAAATTCCCTGAACGATGAGCGAAGGGCCCGGCGTTCTGTAGCGGGGATGAATATCGCCGAGCTTGCGGAAAAAGAGGTTTTCCCTGGCCATGGCGAAATAGACCCGCGCCGACATCATCGTCGTCCCGTTGACTGCGCCGAACGTTGAAATCATGATCGCGATCGCGATCAGCGTCCCCCCCCATTTTCCCAGGAAGTTGTTGGCCACGTCGATGGCCACCATGTAGTTCCCACCGCCCGCTTCGGCCTGCCTGTATTTCAGGGCCATCTCGGACACGGGAATAATATAAATGTAAGCCAGGTTGACCAGGACATAGACGATGATGACGATCAGAACAGCGATGGCCATCGCCCGGGGAAGATTTTTCTGGACATTTTTGATCTCGCCCGACATATAAGTGACGTTGATCCAGCCGTCGTAGGCCCAAAAGGCGCCGGCCATGGCCATGATGAATATCAGGAAGACCGAAGGCGACCCGGCCGCAGCCGCGATGGGGGCCGATTGTATGAAGTTACCCAAGCTTCCGTGTCCCAGGGCGAACGCCAGCACGACGATTCCGGCGATGACGGCGACTTTGAGCGTTGAGAAAATGACCTGGACGGCGCTCCCTAACTTGACGCCGAGATAGTTGATCGAGGTGAGAAAAACGATGAGCGCGATGGTGGAGAGTTTAAGCCCGATGTATTTAAAAGGCGTCATGTTGCCGATGAAGGGGATGGGGATGGAAAATTTTTCCCACGATGGAGACAGGCTGGGAAATTTGACGAATTGGCCCAGAGACTCCGAAAAAATATAGGCGATTGCGGCGATCGATCCGGTCTGGATGACGATAAACACCGCCCAGCCGTAGAGATAGCCGACGAACCTGTTGAAACCCTTATTAAAATAAATGTACTGGCCGCCGGGGTCCTGGAACATCCCCGAGACCTCGGCGATGCTCAGGGCGCCGAACAAGGTCATGATCCCCGCCACGACCCAGACCAAAATTAAAAGCTGGGGCGACCCCAACTGCGAGGCCATGAGAGCGGGCTTTTTGAAGATGCCGGAGCCGATGATCGAACCGACGCCGCAGGCGACGGCGGCGACGAGTCCCAGCTCCCGGCTCAGTTCGAGAGGCTTTTTCCCGTTTTGATCGACCATCGCGCGCTCTTCAAGGAGCACCGATTATAAAGATTATTCTTCGGCAAATCAATCTTACCCGACATCATATGAATTCGGTTTGCGGACCTGAATTGTTTTGGTATAATACGCGCCCTATGCCGACGAAGGACATGACGTCAAAAATATTTGTAGGCGCTTTGCTCATATCCATTCTAGCCGTTTTTTCGTATTCCGATGAGTTGACTCAAAAAGCCGTCCGTGTCGAAAAAGGCCCGGCCGTCGACGGCAGTCTTGATGATGCTGTTTGGAAATTGGCGGCGCCGTTCAGCGGCTTTAAAATGGTCTTTCCCAATCCCGGAAGCGCGCCTTCTGAAAAAACCGAGCTCCGTATTCTCTATGACGAGGCCAACCTCTACATCGGCGTCTTTTGTCACGACAGAGAGCCCTCGAAGATCTCCGCCAACTCTATGGCTCATGATGCCAGCGGCGATGAAGACGAAATGAGCGATGATACGGTCAAAGTCCTTCTCGACCCATTCCAGGACAGACGCAGCGCCTACATCTTCTTCGTGAATCCGCGCGGCGCGCGGAGTGAAGGCCTGGCTTTCGGCCAGCATTTCAGCCTCGACTGGGACGGCATCTGGGACGCTAAAAGCAAGATCCAGCCCGACGGCTGGAGCTGCGAAATGAAGATCCCGTTTAAAACCATCTCCTTCAAACCCGGCCTTGCTTCTTGGGGAATCAACATCGAGCGCAATATTCCTCGAAAGCAAGAAACCATCCGCCTGTCGGGGACGCGTCGCGATAGCTTTTTCTACAATGCCGTGGAAGCGGCGCCCCTTGAAGGAATTGGCGGGGTTAAGCAGGGACTCGGGATTACCTTCCGGCCCTACGGGATCGTCAGCGGATATAAAAACCATGAAGCCGGATCGGGAACGGATTGGAAGCCGGAAGGCGGCTTTGACCTCTATAAGAATTTTACGCCCAATTTTGTCGGCGCCTTCAGCTATCGCACCGATTTCGCCGAGACCGAAGTGGATGAGCGGCGGATCAATCTGACCCGCTTTCCGCTCTACTTTCCCGAGAAGCGGACGTTCTTCCTCGAGGGATCGGAAATCTTCAATTTCGCCGGCAGCTCGGCCGGCGGAGGCTGGCCTGGCGATGCCAGTTTTGAGCCTTTTTTCAGCCGGCGGATCGGCCTTCATGAAAGTCATCAGATCCCGGTCGTCTTCGGCACGAAATTCTTCGGCAAATTGGGAAACACCAACCTGGCGTTTGTGGACATGATGACGGACGCTTATCGAAGCGCTGATCTCCGGTTGTCCAAAGAAAATTTTATCGCGGGCCGCGTCTCTCAAAATATTTTTGCCGAGAGCAAGATCGGCTTAATTTTCACGAGCGGCAGCCCCACGGGAGAAAGCAATTCTCTGGCCGGTTTTGATTTGACGTATAAAACGTCGCGTTTCATGGGAAACCAGAACTTTTCCCTGACCGGCTGGTATGTTTATAACTGGAACGGGATCAAAACAGGAAAGCATCAGGGATTCGGGCTAAAAATGGACTACCCCAACGATCTCTGGGATATGAATTCGAGCTATGCTTATTACGGCGATTCTCTGAACCCCGGCCTCGGATTTATCTCCCGCAACAATGTCCAAAACTTCGAGCTGGGATTTTCCTACCAGCCCCGGCCCAAAAAAGGCCTTCTGAAGGATCTCGTCCGGCAATTCTTTTTCGAGCTGCGGTTCACATTCTTCTGGGACTTGGCGGGCAATCTTGAAACTCGGGAAATCTTCATGGCGCCCCTCAATCTGCGCACGGAAAGTGGAGAGCACATTGAGTTCAACATCATGCCCAATCGCGATGTGTTGCCCTATGATTTTGAGGTCGCGGAGGGCGTTATCATCCCTAAAGCCGCTTATAACTTCACCCGCTACAGCCTTGAATTCAACTCCGCTTCGCACCGTCCCTGGATGATCGGCCTGAACTGGACTGGCGGAGGATTCTATTCGGGCACATGTAACAACATCGAGATCGAGGCTAGCCTCAAATTTAAGGGCTATGCCAATCTATCCCTCGACGCGAATATCGTCCGCGGCCGTCTGCCCCGGGGAAACTTCAACGAGAATGTCTATCAGCTTAAGGCTGACTTTTTCTTAACGCCCGACTTAGGCTTGATGAATTACATCCAGTATGACGACGTCTCGAAACGGCTGGGCGCGAGCATCCGCTTCCGCTGGCAGATTGCGCCGGGCAATGAAATCTATCTGGTTTATAATAAGAATTGGGAGCGGCGTTGGAACCCGGAGAGCCGCTTCTTTCCGCTCGAGGAGCGCGGTGTCTTCAAGATCACACTGAGCGTCAGACCGTAAATCAGAGGACGTAAATCGGGGGACACAATACCTATTTCCCGATTTCGCGTCTCTCTATTTCGCGAGCGCCAGGATTTTTTTGAGCAGATTCTCGTCTGCCGGGAACTGGCCGACGCTCGGAAGACGCCCGAGTAAAATCGCCCAGTTAGGGTCCAGGGCAAAGACTTTTTTGAAAAGGGGCAGGCTTTCTTCAACCTTTCCCGTCGATGCCAGCGTCACGGCCGGCCAGAAAATCATCTCGGGATTGTCCGGATAAATCTCCATTCCCTTCGTGTATTCCGTCATGGCTTCGGCCACTTTGTTTTCGGTCATATAGTCGTCGCCTTTGTTCATGTGATTGTAGGCCTTGTTGAGCTTGAGGAGCCGCTTAAGCTCCGGGACGGGCGCCGGATGGTCTTCGACTCGTAAATCATAAATTCTATCTTTCCACCAGACGCCCGAGCTTTTGCCGCGCACAACAATGATCGCGGCGGATTGTTTTCCGCGAATGTCGCCCCCTTCTTTCTCGGCCGCTTCGAGCGCCGCGACCAACCGATCGGCCAGATCTCCTTTCCTCGTCTCAAAGGCGCGAGCCATGGCTTTCCAGACGGTATTCTTCAGCATCATATTGGCCTGGCAGGAAAAACCATCGCCGACAAAGTTTCCGGCTTCGGGGATGCAATTTTTTCCCGTGTGAGCCGCGACCCGGCCTTTGGCGTCCACCATGCCGACCTGGCGGACGGATTCGTTTTTATCCGCCTTGAGCAGCGCCGCCAAAGTTTCCTCGGCGCTTTTTCCGGCCCGCATGAGCTTCAGACCGAGCGGTCCGTAAGATACTTCGACAAATGACTGTGTGCAGACGGCGCCGACGCCGGATTCGACCCAGGGCACGAGCGATCCGACCGAAAACCAGTGCGATTGCACGGCCGCTCCCAATTCGCCCGTGCTTTTATCCAAAGCGACGATGGAGTATGTGTGGACCGGCCTTCCGTTATGCTCGTAGGCGATTGCCGACGCAAAAGCGGCGGCTAAAGTGATAAATATGAAAAATAAAACTTTTGATTTTTTCATATTTAGCCTCCTTGATAAATTTTATGTCGTTCGAGCTAATAGGGTCTTAAGGTCTTGCTCGTCAAGTGAAAAATTTATATTAGCGCCCTACATAAAATGTCATCGCCAGAAACGAAGCGAAATGGAATTGATTAAATATGTCATGGCGAGCCTCTTGGTGTCGATTTTTTCATCCTCCGGATTTGGAAGGCGCAATTATTCGAGCTTTTTTGGCCGGGCTAAGAGCGTTCCCAGATAGCTCAGAACGAGAACCACCACCAGAAAGTAGACGAGGCACAACGCAAAGTTTCCCCATGCGCCCAGAGAGGCCGCTATGGGAGGGAAGAATGAAGGCCAAGATCCGAATGCGAGCTTTATGACAACAAGCTGGAGGGCGAGCGCGACGGCTACAAAGCAAACACTGAAAGCAAGTGCCGTCGACGGCCGCAAGCGTCGTCCCCGGATTTGGGCGATGAGTCCTCCTAAAAAGGGCCCCAGGGCGAGGCCGATCAGGACGATCAAGCTGGGCAAACTCTTCAGGTCGAGCGCTTTCCAGCCTTCATGCGTGTACATCCCCGGCACTCCGACAGCCCAGTTCTTCAAAAAGTTGAATGCCGATTCAGCCGATAATGCCCCGACTTGATTCATCCGGTAAAGGGCCGATAGAAAGGGAAGACCGAACGCGACGAGCAAGCCCGCGAAAACACCGAGGACCAAACCGCCCAATAGGCTTTTTCTGCTTTCCCGGGGTTCTTCGATCTTGAAAACGGGCGCTGCCGGGGCTTTTTGAGGGTGGGGCTGTGGAGGAGAGGCCGGCACGGCAGGCCGAGGTTCCCGCTCCATGGTTTGCGCCAAGTTCTTCAGAGCCTCGGGAGTGGCCATGACCGTACGAGCGACGTCGGCGGGGTTGATGAACTGGAATTCATACTGGTCAAATTTGATTTTATCCCCCGTGCGTAAGAGTTTCCGGTCGATTTTAACTCCATTGACAAAGGTCCCATTGGTCGATTGCAGGTCCTGGATTTCATATTTCTCGCCGGATTTGACGATCTTGGCATGCTGGCCGGAGATGGTGTTTTCATTCATGAGCAGCTGGCAATCCATCGCCCGGCCGATCAATAATTCATCGCCCTTAAAAAAATAAGAATTGTTCCGATAAGCTCCGGTCATTCCGACGAGCCTGACCTGTGAATTTCCAGGAGCGTTTTGATTTTGCATATTTCCTCCTCTCATGATGGATAGTAACAATGCTCGATATCAATGTCAAAAAAAATTTATCAAGACATCGCCGGTGAAATATTTGGAAGAAAGCAAACGGACATATTTCTCTGCATTTTGTCTCGCTTGCAATCGGCCGCATCCTTTGCTATTTATTTGAGGGACGATTTATTATAAGCAAACGCGTTTCAAGGTGAAGAATATGACTCCTAAAAAAGCATCCGTTTTCCAACGGGCCTTATTTCTGGGCTTTCTGTGTTTGCAATTTTTCTCAATGTCCCCATCTTCGGACGTCGTCTTGGTCCAGCTTGACAAGCTGCAGGCGGCGAAACTTTCACCGGACCTTTTAGCCGATATCAAGGGGCTTCAAGAGCTGCAATCATCCTGGATTGCCGAAATCCCCCGCAGTCTATTGACCACTTTATCCGGGAGAGGTGTTGCCTGCGGCGTCTTGGATGAGGCTCCTGCGGGTAAAGCTTATTTTCTTGTCTTTACGCCGCAGCCGGGTCAGGCGGACATCTTAAAAAAATTCGGAAACGCGATTGTTTTGGAGGAACGAACGTGCCTCTTCTGGTCCGGCGCCGAAGAAGCACGGGACATCCTGCCTTCGTATTTTGAAATCAAACGGCTTTCGCTCGAAGACGGGATTCCTCTCTCTTTTGAAAAAATACGGCCGAAAGGCCGGCTCCCGGAGAGACTGGAAATCCCCAGGGCCGCCGCGGACCCGCTGATTTCGCAGATGGTCAGTCAAGTCTCCAAAGCCAACCTGACCAATTACATTTCGAACCTGCAAAATTTTCAAACGCGTTACGCTTCGACGGCGAATTGCGAATCCTCGGGGACATATCTTTACAATTATTTCACGCAACTCGGGCTCGCCTGCGAATACGACCCCTTCAGCTTTTCACAGAGCGGATATTCTTCAAGAAACGTCGTCGCCACGATCTTGGGAAAAACGTCCCCGGATCGGGAAGTCATCATTTGCGCCCATTACGATTCCTATAGCAACCAGAAAATGACCCTTGCCCCCGGCGCAGACGACAACGGGAGCGGCACGGCGGCCGTCATGGAAATCGCCCGTATTTTCGCCGGCCAGGCGTTTGATTTCACCCTCAAATTCATCTGTTTTTCAGCAGAGGAATGGGGACTCTACGGAAGCCAACATTATGCTCGAACCGCCAAGAACCAAGGCGAAAAAATAATCGGCGTCATCAATATGGACATGGTGGCGTTCACCGACCGGCTTCCTCCAGATCTCGAGGTCTATGTCAATTCGCGTTCTGAGTGGCTGGCTGGCCGGTATATCCAGGCGGCGAATACATACGCCCCCCTGAGAATGGAGGAGGTTATCGATGCCTCGGCCGACTGGAGCGATCACTCATCGTTCTGGGACGAGGACTACAGCGCCCTGTGCAGTATCGAAGAGGCCAGCGATCGAAATCCCTATTATCACAAGACGACGGATACGCTGGACAAGCTGAACATGGATTTCGCCGTGTCCGTCACCAAAGCCTCTCTGGCCGCGGCGGCCGAGCTCGCCCAGCCGATCGGCACGCTGGCCGCGCCGACGGGACTTCAAGCCCACAGCCAGATCTCCAGCTCTCTTTTTTCGAGCATCAAAACCGTCTATCTCGGCTGGAACGTAAGCCCGGGCTCGATCAACGGCTATAATATCTACCGATCGACAACGTCTCATTCCGGCTATCATAAGGTCAATTCGGCACTCGTCAGCCAGACGTCGTTTGTCGATAGGTACCTCAGCCCCGATGTTTTTTATTATTATGTCGTGACGGCGGTCGACGCCCAAGGACGGGAAAGCAATTATTCAACAGAGGTCCGCGATGATGAAGACAATAAAAAAACATATTCCTGAGCCCAGCAGCTTTTTTATCCTGATATTCCTGGGAATGAGCCTTCTCTTTCAGGCGACGCTCTGTTCGCAGACCGCAGGAGGCACGCCGCGCTTTGCGATCTCGGCGGCGGCGGGAATTTTTCGACCCGGCCAGGGATCGTTTCGCGGGCTCTACGGCAGCACACAGGTTCCTCTTCATGTTCAAATTCAATTCCGTTTTCTCAAAGGTTGGGCCGTTTTCGCAGGATTCCGCTACGCCGAAGCGAGCGGGAAGACCCTGATTGTCGGGCCCCAATATGTGGAAGAAAGCCACACGATCAAATTTTCGATGTCTTCCATCCGGCTCGGCGTGCAATACTCTCTCGCCGCCGGCCGCGTTCGGTTGTTTGTCGGCGCTGGAGCGAGCTACAATCTTTATAAAGAAAAATGGGAGGACGCCGGACTTAGTACGGAAGGCAAAAGAACCGGTTTGTTAGCCGACGCCGGCGCCGAATATCTTTTCAGCCGGTGGTTTTCAATTTTTATCCGCGGCGAATATTCGACAATTCCCACGGGTCAAGGAGCCGCGCTCGAAAAGAAGGTCGACCTCGGCGGGATTGAAGGCGTGATAGGTATATCCTTCAAGTTTTAATAAATAAGATTCCCTTCCATACGGTGAAGATAAATTTATTCTGTTTAGTATCGATAAAAAAAAAGAGGCCTTTTTCGGCCCGCATACTAATAGGAACGCAATAAATAAGGTGACAACCTAGAGGCGGCGCTTAGGCCGTCCGTAGCCCCCGGACCCCGAGGAACCAGTCCCGTCGGTTCCCCCCGTCTGAAAAGCCGACGGGGCCCCCCTCCGCTACGGGGGCTTGAGGACGGCCTAAGCGCCGCCCGAACGGAGATGTCACTTTTATTAATGCGTTGATATTAATAATTCAATTTTCCTGCGGCCTGGCTCTTTATTAAAACAGCCAGCATGTCGTTTGTCATGGCCGCGAGATCGTAATCCGACTTCCAGCCCCATTCCTCCCGCGCCGCCGAATCATCGATCGACCTCGGCCAGGAATCGGCGATAGCCTGCCGAAAATCCGGCTTATAACTGCAAACGAACTCCGGAATGTGTTTTTTGATTTCCGCGGCGAGTTCGGCCGGAGTGAAGCTCATGGCCGCCAGGTTGAAATCGGTATGATGTCGGAGCCGGGAGAAATCGGCTTCCATCAAATCCAGGATCGATTTTAGGCAGTCCGGCATATACATCATCGGCAGCCGGGTGTCTTCTCTCAAAAAGCAGGTGTATTTTTTGTTTTTGACGGCTTCGAAGAAAATGGCGACCGCGTAGTCCGTCGTCCCGCCTCCGGGCAAGGTTTCGTGGCTGATGATTCCGGGGAAGCGGCAGCCGCGGACATCGACTTGAAAATGCCGGACATAATAATCCCCTAAAAGCTCAGCGACGACTTTGGTGACGCCGTATATCGTCTTCGGCCGGAGAATGGTCTCCTGCGGCGTGTTTTCGCGCGGCGTTTCAGGGCCGAAGACAGCGATCGAACTCGGAATGAAAACGCGTGTCAGCTTTCGCTCGCGCGCCGTTTCCAAGATGTCATACGTGCCATTCATGTTGACGTTCCAAGCCAGGCGTGGATTTTTTTCTCCTGCGGCCGAAAGGATCGCCGCCAAGTGATAAATTGTATCGATTTTATATTTCGCGACGAGGTCTTCGATGCGTTCACGGCGGGTGACATCAAGATATTCGAAGGGGCCGGCTTCGGTGCCTGCCGTCAGGGGCTGAATGTCCGTCGCCAGGACGTTGTCGCCGCCGAATTTTTTGCGCAGGGCCTTGAGGAGTTCGGTTCCGATCTGGCCGGCGGCGCCGGTGACCATCAGGCGTTTCATGGGTTGAGTCATATAACTGCGTCGGATGATTATTTTTTTATTTTAAAAGAGTTAAGAAATTTTACTTATAACACAGGAAAAATTTGAAATCAAACGGGAAAACGGGTAGCATGATAAAATAAAAAGTGAGACATAGACGGATTGCCCTGGTCACGGGCGCGGGGAAGGGTTCCGGCCGGGAAATCGCGCTCGCCCTGGCCCGCATTGGCGCGGGCGTAGCCGTTCACTATTTCAAAAACCGCAAAGCTGCTGAAGACACTGTCCGCATCATCAGGAGCAAAGGCAAAACGGCGTTCGCTTTTTGTGCCGATTTAGGCAAGGAGATGGAAGCCGCAGCGCTCGTCGAAAAGGTTGAGCATAAATTCGGCCGCCTCGACATCTTGGTGAATAATGTCGGCCCGATCCTGGTCAAACCCTGGGCGGAGCTCAGTGGCGCGGACTGGAATAAGATGTTCCGCATGAATCTGGAGAGCGCCTTTTTTTGTCTTAAAGCCGCGCTTCCCGGGATGCGAAAAAGAAAATGGGGGAGAGTTATCAACATTGGATATAGCCGGGCCGAACAGCTGGGGGCGTTTCCGACGATTACAGCCTACGCGGCAGCTAAAACAAGTCTCTTGATTTTGACGCGGACTGCCGCGGTATCCGAAGTCGCATTCGGAATTACCGTCAATATGGTTTCTCCAGGACTTCTTGAAGGGGGAATTCTTCCCGCCGGCGGAAAATTTCCGAAAGAAGCCGTGGGAACATACGCCGACGTCGCTAAGGCCGTGCTTTATCTGGCGTCGGAGGATGCCGGCGCGGTCACCGGAACCAACCTGATCGTGGCCGGGACCTGGAAAATGTAAGGGAAAGTATTTCTTTTACTTTTTCGTCGAAAAAAGACATAATACCTCCTTTCAATTCTCGGGTTTTTTGAAAGCATGAAGGCGATTATTTTATGCGCGGGCAAAGGCGGACGGCTCCGGCCTCTAGCCCTGGACCGGCCCAAGTGTCTTTTAAAATTCGGCGAAAAGACGATTTTGGAATGTTGCCTGGAAAGCCTGTACGCCTCCGGCATTCAGGACGTCGTCTTGGTGACGGGCTACAAGAAAGAGCTTGTCGAAGACCTTATCATGGCCAAGCGCTACAGGGGCGTCGCCTTTGTTGATAACGAAAATTTCGGCCGGACGAACACCGCCTATTCCCTTCATATCGCGCTCAAAGCGATGGATTCCGATTTCATCCTGATCAACGGCGATGTCCTTTTTGATCGGGAGATCCTAGTCGATCTGATCAACCACCCCGACCAGAACTGCATTGCCGTGGACAGGGACATTTCTCTCGATTCCGAGGAAATCAAGGTCATTGCCCGAGACGGCCGCGTAAAGAAAATCAGCAAAGAGGCAGACCCGGCCGAAAGTCTGGGCGAGGCCATCGGGCTTTACAAGATCAGCTGCGGTCTCATCCCGGACCTCATCCGCATTTACGATGAGTTGGAACGAAGAGGCGAAATCCATCATTTCTTTGAGAAGGGATTTGAAAAGATCTGCGACGAGGACGGAGGCGACGGCCGCTCCTTCGGCATTTCCTTCACAAACCGTCGGCCTTGGGTCGAAATCGACACCATCGAGGACTTTCAATATGCCCGACGAGAAGTCTTTCCCAGGCTCTGCCGCCGAATTTGACTATCAGAAATCCGTCCAAAAAAAGGACAATCAGTTCACTTCTAAGTTTTTCCCCATCAATAAGTTCCTGAACCGCCCTCTGGCAAACCTGATTGTCCGCGCCATTTACAGGACGAAAATCAGCCCCAATCATCTGACGCTGGTTTCCTTTGTCATCGGCCTCGCCGGGGGGTATTTGTTTTATCGCGGCCAGGCCTGGTCGTTCGCGGCCGGTGGAATTCTGGCCCAGCTCTCCTCCATCGTCGACTGTGCGGACGGCCAGCTTGCCAGAGCCAGAGAGAAGGCGAGCGAATTCGGAGCCTATTTGGATTTGATGCTAGACCGCCTGGGCGAATTTTTTCTTTTGGCGGGCGTCATGGTCGGCTGTTTTAAGTATTTTGGGCGGCCCGGTATTTTCATGCTCGGACTGTTCACGATCGGAGTGTATTTTCTGCAGACGACCCTTTTCTATCTAACCCAAAGTTACAGAAAGAGAGCTCAATCCGGAGAAGCCGCCGAGATGAGGGCCTGGCTGTTGTTTCTCATGTTGATCTTCGGCGTCGTGAACCGATTGGATATCGGGATTTACTTTTTGCTGGTTGTTTGCCTCGGCATCAATCTTTATTTGATCGTGGCTTTTCTCTTCCTCAAAAGAGCTTAGACCTGGAGCTTGCCTCCGTTTTTTAAACTCAACTCGTTTCTGGCCATCGCCAGAAGTCCGATTCCGGTCCAAAGAAGCATGAGAATTCTTCGAATGATGGCCATGCTTAAAGCGATATCCGCTCTCCAGCCCAAGAGCGCGAAAATCCCGACATTCGTGATTTCATAGACGCCGAGCGAGGCCGGAATCGTCGGCAGGAGCAAAGCCACATTTCCCATGGTGATGACCAAAAAGCTTTTAAAAAGAGTCAGGCCCGGCGCTTTCAAGAAGAGAAGCGTAACATGGATTTCCGCGACCCAAAACAGAAAGGTCAGGGAATAGAGAAAAGCGATCAGAGGGATTTTCGCTTTGTGGTTCCGGTAAAAATCGGAGATATAGCCATCGACGTCCAGGATTTTCTCCTTGTTGCGCTCGATGAACCTGGAACGGATTTTGATTTTTCCCAGGACATTGAAAATCCAGATGAAGAATCCTTGCTTTTGTTTAAGCCAAAGGAAGAGGCATAGAAAAATGGTCAGAACGACAAAGACGATGAATAGGATCCTGTATTGGACGGGCATGGGGATGCAGATGATGGCGATAACGACGGCCAGAATGGTGAAAAAGGACATGGTGATGATCTCGATCGTCTTGTCCAGAACGACGGTCGCGATATTTTTGCGCCGGCTCGTTCCGTCCATCATCAGCGCCCGGATGGGTTCGCCGCCCAACATGGCCGAGGGAGTCAGGTAGCTGATGGCATTGGCGACAATTCTGGCTTCGAAGAGAAGAAAATATGATTGTCTTAAGTCGAAAAAGCGGGCGACGGTTTTCCAGTTGAAAGTGCGGAGGATCCAATAGATGATCCGAAGTCCGAACAGGACGAGAAAGCTTTTCCAGGAAAGCCTTTTGATATAATTGAGAATTTGCCCCGGTCCGACTTTGTAGATGACCAGGCAAAACAAGACGATTCCGACGACGAGCGAAATCCGGAGGATTTTCTTGCGCAAAGATTTATCTCTGAAAAGACATCACTTTATACCGAAATGAAACCGGGGTCAATTGCAGGTTTGACCCCTTCTGATAATGCCATTACAATAGAAAGCGATTGATTTTGTGGAGAACGACAACATGAGGAAAACGACGATCCTGTTGGGCCTGGCCATTCTTCTTTTTTGCCCGATCATGCGCAGCCATGCGCAAAACCGGGCCACGGCCATTGTCAATGTTCGCATCTTTGACGGCGAGAAGGTCGTTCCCTCCGGGAACGTCATTATTGAACACGGCCGAATTGCAGCCTGCGGAGCCGACACGGCGATACCCGAAGGAGCCGAGATCATTGACGGCCGAGGGAAAACCTTGCTGCCGGGGCTCATCGACGCCCATGTCCATGTTTGGAGCGAGGACAATCTGAAGCAGGCGTCCATCTTCGGAGTGACGGCGGTTGTCGATATGTTCATGGATGTCACGACAATGCAGCGTATTAAAAAGACGCAGGCCGAGGGAAAAACGTCGGATCAGGCTTTTCTTGTTTCTCCCGGCATTTTAGCTACCTCGGCCGGCGGACATGGAACGGAATACGGGATGACGATTCCGACGCTCGCCGGCTCGGAAAAAGCGCAGGAATTCGTGGACTCGAGAATCGCCGAAGGAGCGGACTTCATCAAAATCCTTCAGGACGACGGCTCGGTTTACGGATATCCCTGGAAAACTCTGGACAATAGCGAGGTGGCGGCGCTCATTCAGGCGGCCCACAAAAGGGGGAAGCAGGCCGTTATCCATGCGGCGACCCTTAAAAACTGTGAAGACGCTTTAAATGCCGGCGCGGACGGACTGGCGCATCTTTATTTCGACGACGCTTATGATCCGAATTTCGGCCGTTTGGCCGCGCAAAAGAAAGCCTTCGTCATTCCGACTCTGAGCGTCCTCCGGATGATGGCCGGAATCCTGGACAGCGGAACATTAATTAAAGATACCGATTTAATTCCGTATTTGAAACCGTCCGTCATTCTAAGCCTCAAAACCGGTCTTCCTTTTAAAACGAAAGAAGCGAATTATCGAGCGGCGGAAAAGGCGCTGCGGCAGCTCAAGGAAGCCAAGGTTCCTATTTTAGCCGGTACGGACTCGCTCAGTACGAATTTCGGGGTAAGCCTGCACCGGGAACTGGAGCTTCTGGTGAATGCCGGCCTGTCTCCGATCGAGGCGCTTCAAGCAGCGACGTCGGCGCCCGCGGAACATTTTCATATCGTCGGCCGCGGCCGCATCCGCGAAGGGCATATCGCCGACCTAGTGCTCGTGGCCGGAGACCCGACAAAGGAAATCACGGCCACTCGCAAAATCGTCGGCGTCTGGAAAAACGGAATTCCGCTGGACCGAAAGAAATACGCCGCCGAGGTCACCGCTGAAAGAGAAAAAGCCGAGCAGGCGAAACGCGAGCCGGCGCTTGAACTGGGCTCCGGCTTGATCAGCGATTTTGAAGGGGACAAAATAGAGTCCGCTTTCGGGGCGGGCTGGATGCTTTCCACCGACGCTTTTATGGGCGGGAAATCCCAGGCTCAATATCAACCGGTTCAGGGAGGCGCGGAAGGGAGCAAGTACGCTTTACAGATTAGGGGAGAGATTGTTCAGGGAAGCTCGTTCCGCTGGGCGGGCGCTATGTTTTTGCCCGGAAAAGCCGTGATGAGTCCCGCGAACCTTTCTTCAAAAAAGGCCGTCAGTTTCTGGGCCAAAGGTGATTCGCGGCCATGCGCCGTTGAAATTTTCGCTCAAAGTCTTGGATTTATCCCCGCTATCAAAACGTTTACTGTTGGTCCTGAGTGGAAGGAGTATACCTTTCCCTTCACCGAATTTAATTTGGACGGGAGCGATATCACGGCGATTTTCATCGGCGCCTATGACGAGCCGGGCAAGTTCACGCTGACTATCGATAATGTCCGCTTGAAATAAAGCCAAATTCAGGAGAGACCTGTGAGAATCGGAAAGAATTCAGTCGGGGCGGCGGGTTTGGCAAAGATCGCAGGATTTATGATCATTTGCGGCCTTTTTCTCTCCGGCTGCGATGCCCAAAAATCCCTCACCCGAAAAAGAATCAAATCCGTAGAAAAAGGCCTGATGCGCCTCGTCTACCTCAAAGGTCTCAAACCGGAAAAGCTGCGGCTCGCCGAGCGGATGCAGTTTTATCACGTCCCCGGCGTCAGCATCGCCGTCCTTGATAAGAACCGGATGGAATGGGCCAAAGCCTATGGCGAGAAAGACGTCCAGACCCGCGAGCCTTTAACCACGGATACTCTTTTCCAGGCGGGCGCCTTAAGCCAGATGATGACGGCGGCGGCCGCTTTCCGGCTGGCGGAAAAAGGGGAGCTTGGACTTGACGGCAATGTCAACACCGCGCTTCATTCCTGGAAGATTCCTTCCGATATTTCTTCAAGAAAGAAATTTACGCCGCGCGGCCTGATGACTCACAGCGCCGGCCTTTCCGACCAGATTTACGAGGGCTACAACCAGGGCGAGCCTCTTCCATCGCTCAGGCAAATCCTTAACGGCCTAAAGCCGGCCAATAATGTTCCCGTTTGGGCCGTCCGTCCGCAGAGTTTGGCCTTCCGGACTTATTATTCAGAAGCGGGCTATGTGGTTCTCCAACAGCTTGTCTGCGACCTGGTGAATAAGCCTTTTCCGGCCTTTATGAAAGAAACTATTTTCGACCCGCTGGGATTAAGAAACAGCACGTTTGACGTGCCGCTTCCGGAAAACATGAAGCCTAACGCCGCTTCAGGACATCTTCGGGAAGGACAGCTGACCAAAGGCCGTTGGAACAATTATCCCCAAGCGGCTGCCAAGGGCCTCTGGACAACGCCCTCGGATTTCGCGTCTTTTCTCGCCGAGCTTCTGCAGGCCGCGGAAGGAGCTCCCGGTTCCGAGAAAATTCTTTCTCTCGCCGCGGCCCGGACGCTATTGAGCCCCCAGATCGAGAGCTTCGGATTCGGCTTTTTGGTGGAAGGGAGGGGCGAAGACCTGAATTTTAATTTCCGCGGCAAAACGCGCGGGTTTACCTCCTCTATGGTGATCTATCCGGCCAAAGGCCAGGCCGCAGTCATCATGACGAACAGCGATAACGGCTTCGTTCTCATCCAGGAAATTCTCTGCGCACTCGCCGAAGCCTATAAGTGGCCCCATTATAAGCCCGGGGAAAAAACCGTCCTCAGGCTCGATCCGGCCATATCCCAGCAGTATATCGGGAGATACGAGGTCAATCCGAGCTACGTCCTCGATGTGACGCGGGAGGATTATTACCTTGTGGTCCGGCCGACGGGCCAGGCGTCGACGAAATTTTACGCCGAAAGCCAGACGCTTTTTTATTCAACCGATCCCTACGTCCGGATCCAGTTCAGGAGCGACAAGCAGGGCAAATTCGACAGCCTGGTCCTGTGGCAGCTGGACTTCGAGCTCCAAGCCAAAAAGATCAATTAAAAAGAATTTATAAATTCATAAACCTGTCTGTCTCCCGGGTTTTCGTTTTTGATGCCCTTGACATTGATCGCCATGGGGAATATATTTTTTACGTGACGGCAGCCCAGCTAACGATTTCAAAGAGAAGAAATCTTCTGGGGAGCAAATAATAAAAATTCCCATTAATTAAATTCCTATCATTTTAAAACAAAGGAGAGATGCATGAAAACAACACTCAGTATCATTAAGGCCGATATTGGCAGTATCGGCGGGCACATCCGACCCAGTGAAAAATTAATTGAGGCCGTAAGGAATTATGTAGCTGAAAAAGGCAAAGGGTTCATTTCCGACTTCTTCATCAGCCATACCGGAGATGATATCGCTATCCTTTTCTCCCATACCTTGGGGAAAGTGAGCGCGAAAGTTCATCAATTGGCTTGGGATGCCTTTGTTTCCGGAACGAAAACGGCAAAGGAGCAAGGGCTTTACGGGGCGGGCCAGGATTTGTTGAAAGATTCCTTCTCGGGAAATGTGAGGGGGATGGGACCGGCCGTGGCCGAGATGGAGTTTGAAGAAAGACCGAATGAACCATTCCTCTTCTTCGCTGCAGATAAGACCGACCCCGGCGCCTATAATCTCCCTCTCTATTTAGCTTTTACCGACCCGATGTACAATTCGGGATTAATCCTCAGCCCTTCGATAAATAAAGGATTTCGATTCGTCATCATGGATGTCAACTACACGGAGGGAGATCGGGTCATTGAATTGAATGCCCCTGAGGAGATCTACGACATCGCAGCTCTTTTGAGGGACAATCAACGCTTTGTCGTTGAATCTATCTATTCCCGCAGTGACGGAACGGTCGCTGTTTCTGTGAGCACAACCAGGCTTCATAATATCGCCGGGAAGTATACGGGAAAAGACGATCCGGTGATGCTGGTCAGGGTTCAGGGCGCCTTCCCTGCAACCGGCGAGGTTCTTGCTCCATTCAATATCGGCCATTATGTCGCAGGGTTTATGAGGGGAAGCCACACAGGTCCCCTCATGCCTGTCCGAATGAATTCTCCCATCTCTTACTTCGACGGGCCGCCCGTCGTTTGCTGCCTGGCATTCTGTGTCCACAACGGGAAATTCACAGAGCCTGCCGATGCCTTCGATCATCCCTATTGGGATTGGGTGAGAAATAAGGTTGCCCGGAAGGCCACCGAAATCCGGCAGCAAGGTTTCTCAGGAGCAGCCATGCTTCCCTATAGCGAACTCGAATACGGCGGCATCGTGGAGAAGATGAAGATCTTAGAAAAAAAGTTCAAGGTGAAGTCATAAGCCAGCAGGAGAATTCAGCTTTTTAGTCGAACGAGTCGGCGAAAGCGTCCTTGAGAAGCTTGCTCTGGCGGTTGAAGGCCAGGCGTGGGCTTTTGGTTTCCTTCATCAGGGAAATTTCCTGGGTCAGCAGTCGGGCGATGTACATCGTATAGGTCGCAGATTTGCGCGACTCCCTTTTGAATAACGGATGGTCGCGGTTGATGTAAACTACGTTTTCCTCGGAAAAACACTCCGGCCCGTTTTCCCCATAAAAATCCAGGCAGACCGAAACATTGTGTTCGCCCATTTTAATCCGGCGGACGATGGCATTGGGCGTGATCTTTTTGACAAGCGGATTCCGGCGCTTTTTCGGCTGGGGCTTCGGCGGGGAAGACGTCTGGGCCGAGTCCTCTTCCGGCTTCACTTCGCCGTTAAAAAATTTCTTTTTGTCCCCGGCCGCGGCTCCGCCGCCGACACCTTTCTCTTCTCCGTAGGGGATGGGTCCAAAAGGTGAAAAATCGGGGTTCATAGCTAAAGCCCTGTGGATTCTTTGCAGCGCTTCTTTGACCGCCCGGCTCGCTCGGATGTCTTCTCGCTGATCGGCCTCGCTGCCGAGTTTCTTTTTAATGATGCCGATAACTTTTTCCATGATCTTGAGGAACTGCTGATATTCATCGGAATCCGTGACGAAATTGTTTCGGTCCGAGGTGATGGGCAGGAAGTTGGCGTGGATTTCGCCTTTGACGCGGGCGACGGCTTTTCCCCACGTCTCCATGCCGAACAGTTCTTTTTTGACCGTGGCCCCTTTGACTTTGACGTCGATGCCCAGGTCTTTCGTGGAGGCCATTGTTTTGGGAGTGATGATGATTTCTCCGGCCACGGTCCCGTAAGGGCATCCTTCGAGGACCGGAATATGCTGTCCGGAGTAGCTCCTTGGCGGAACCTGGCGGCCGTTCAGATAAACGGCGAAATTCGGAGCCCTCAAGGGAACGCCGTCCTTGATTTTCTCCTCCGCCTCAGCGAGATCGAACGGTTTTGTCAGTCCGGAAAGAATGACGGCCGTTCCGTCGCGCCGATCCGGATCGGGCACCAAAATTTCACAAGGGAGCTGCCAGATGCCCTTCGCGGCCTCCCAATCGTTTTTGTCGAAGATGACGTGCGCGGCGAAATCCCCGCGCTGGGTTATGACTTCGAATCTTGTCGCCGCGGCCAGCGAGGCGAATTTCCCGATGCCGAATTGACCGATCCGTTCCCGCTTGAATTTCGGCGAAACGGATTGAATGACCTTTTCATCCGATCCGATATTAAAATATTGCTTTAGCCCTTCGGCGTCCATGCCCGAACCGTCGTCTTGGATGGTGATTCTATCAGGGCCGATATAGACCAAAACTTCGGTTGCGTCGGCGTCATAAGCGTTGTTGATGAGTTCCCGGAGAAGCTCGACGCTTTCCGTGTAAAGCCGTTCGCCGATGGAGATGATGTGCCGCTTGTCGACGGTGACTTCGAGCTCTTTCTTCTCCTTGATTTTCATGGGCGGCTCAGTTTTAACTTCTTTAAGAATATATAGTTCCATGGGGATTTGTCAATAAACTTGCGTTTTAATAGCCTTGACCAATTTTACTATACAGTAAAAAAAGTCAGGCGCAATCCTGTTTATTCGCTTTCCCCTCTTGACAAACGCCTTGGGACGGATTATTTTATATATGGTGAACAAAATGGTGAACAAACTAAGGAAAGAATTGACCTCAAGGCAGGAGAAAATCCTCAAGGCCGTCGAGGCCTTCATCCTCGAGCACGGCTATGCCCCGACCATCCGGCAGATCGGGACACTCATCCGCGTCGCCAGCCCCTCGGCCGTCTTCAAGCACCTCGCCAGCCTCGAGAAAAAAGGCTACTTGAAGCGGGACAGGGGAGAGCTGCGGATGACCGGCGCGCCGTCCGCCATGGAGGGGCGGGTCAAGGTGCCCCTGGCCGGTCTCGTCCCCGCCGGCTCGCCCAAAGAGGCCTTCGATTTTTCGGGCGAGGCCATGGATGTGCCCGAGTGGATGATCGGCCGGCGCCGCGGCAACATTTTCTGCATCCGCGTCGAGGGCAAGAGTATGATTGACGCCTACATCGACGACGGCGACAACGTCCTCCTCGAGCGGACGAATTCGGCGAATTCGGGGGAGATGATCGTCGGGCTCCTCGAGGACGGCTCGGTGACGCTGAAAAGGCTCCGGCGCGAGGGCGGGAAGACGGTCCTCGTGCCCGAGAACCCGGCGTATAAGCCGTTCGAGGTCGAGAACCTGAGGGTCCTGGGGCGGGTCATCGGGGTCTTGAGGAAGTATTAAAAATGGTGAGATGCCGCGTCGCTCCGCTCCTCGGGAAAAATCGGGGACACGTGCCGAATTCCGTAGAATTCGGGTACATGTCCCCATTTTTCCGCGAGATTCCAGAGGAAGCGCGGCAATCTCGCCGTTTATTCTCCCAGCGAGGGAGGGAAGATGTGTGATCGCCACGGCGCTTCGCGCCTCGCGATGACATGAATTTAATATCAACGCATTAATAAAAGTGACATCCCCGTTCGGGCGGCGCTTAGGCCGTCCTCAAGCCCCCGTAGCGGAGGGGGGCCCCGTCGCCTTTTCCGACGGGGGGAACCGACGGGACTGGTTCCTCGGGGTCCGGGGGCTACGGACGGCCTAAGCGCCGCCTCTAGGTTGTCACCTTATTTATTGCGTTGATATTAGTAAAAGATATTTTTTGGATATAGGCGAGGGATCGCCGGGCCGCTTGTTTTTTTGTGATGACACGAGGCAAGGAGGTTCTTTCGTCCTTTTTTGAGGCATCATGTTGAACGGATCCGCGACCCGCACAGTGATGGCGCCGGCCTTCGGGCCGGTCGAGATGGACGGCACGCCGGCCGCTGCGCGGTCTTTCTTCAGGAGAATTCAAAAACAAGAAAACGACCGGGGACATCAAGGTGAGATGGCCACGCCGCAAGAGCGGCTCGCCATGACACGGGAGAAGCGCCGGTTCGTCGTCCACATCGACATCGACGCCTTTTTTGCGGCCGTCGAGGTGCTCCTCAACCCGGCCCTCAAAGGCAAGCCGGTCATCGTCGGAGGGCTTCCCCACGAGCGCGGCGTAGCCTCGACCTGCTCCTACGAAGCGCGCCAATACGGCGTCCATTCGGGCATGAACCTCCGCAACGCCTACCAGCTCTGCCCCCACGGCATTTTCATCCGCGGCAACTACCAGGTCTATCAGGCCTTCTCCGAGAAATTTTTCCGCATCCTCCACGAATACACGCCCGACGTTGAGGAGGCGTCCCTCGATGAGGCCTACCTCGACCTGACCCGCTGCCGCCATCTCTATCCGTCGTTCACCGCCACGGCCCGCGAGATCAAGGCCCGCGTCGAGCGGGAAACGGGCCTCAAAGTCTCGGTGGGCGCTGCGCCGAACAAAATCCTGGCCAAGCTCGCCACCAAGCGCGCCAAGCCCGCCGGCTTTTTCGAGGTCGAGCCCGGCCGCGAAGAGGAATTCCTGCGCAGCCTCCCGATCGACTCTCTCCCCGGCATCGGTCCCAAGTCCCAGGTCATCCTCCGCATGCTCAACATCCAGAAGCTCGGCGACCTGTGGGGCCTGCCGCGGACGACACTTCACTCGCTCTTCGGCCTGGGCGGCGACGACATTTATCTCCAGTCGCGCGGGATCGACAGCCGGCCCGTCGTCATGTCCTCCATCCCCAAATCCGTCTCCCGCGAGACGACGTTCCTTCAGGACCTCTGGGACCGCCGCCTGCTGCTCGCCCACCTTGCCTATCTCTGCGACCGACTGACGCTCGCCCTGCGGCAGGGCCATTACTACGCCCACATCATCGAGGTCAAGGCCCGCTATTCCGATTTCAAGACCGAGGGTCGGCGCCGTCTTATGATCACGCCCCGCCAGGAGATGGGCGACATCTACAAAATCGCCGAGGAGCTTTTCCTTCAGCTCTTCGCCGGGTCGCGCCTCTCTCTGCGGCTGGTCGGCGTGAAGGCGTCGGATTTGGTGCGGGCCCGGCCGCTGTCGCTTTTCGAGCCCTACTCCGAGCGCCAGGAGCGGCTGGGCGCGGCCATGGACCGGGTGCGCGAAAAATACGGCTTCGGCGCGGTCCTGACCGTGCGCGAAAAAATGCTCGAGGCGATCTACGAGTTCGAGCGGAAGCGCGGCTTCGTCCTGAAGACCGCCTCGCTCACGAAATAGAGGAGACCAAGAGGGCGCGATGTTCATTCCGCTCCGCGTTCATTCCGTTTACAGCCGGGGGAAGGGCGGCGCCACGCTCGAGGAGATGAGTCGGTGGGCGGCGCAAAAGAAAATCCCGGCCGCGGCGCTTTCGGATGCGGGAAATCTTTACGGCTGGGCGAAGTGGAAGCGGGCGGCGAAGGCGGCGGGATTCCGGCCGATTTTCGGCTGCGAGATCGAGGTGGGGGGCGAGAGATTTTTATTTTTGGTCAAGAACCGGGAAGGCTACTGGAATTTGATGGAGACTCTCAACCGGAAAGCGCTGAAGGACACGGCGGGCCTCGCGACGATCTATATTCCGCAGCCGAAGGACATGTCAAACGGCCGCGGGACAGAGTGGGAAAGAGTGGCAAAAAGCAAGAAAGGCGGGAGTGGAGCGGAGGGAAATAGCGAAGAGGAAAAAGGAGTCAATATTCAAGCTGTGGGAGATCTTGATAGGGAATGGGTAAAACTGGGAGAGGCCGGCGGCGACCTCTATGTCGGCGCCGATTTTTTCAACTTCAAACGGGCCCAAGCGCTCGCCCAATCCCGAAATCTTCCGCTCGTCTGGGCCAACCCCATAAAATTCATCAGATGCCCCGAGCGGCTGGTCCTCCTCCACGCCTTCGAGAAAAAAATCCCGTACCCGCCCGAATGGGACAGCCTCCAGCGCAAAATCAAACTCTTCGGCCCGGACCAGGAGGTCGCCGCGCTCAAGAAATTCGGTGCGGACGTCGCGGACGCCTTCCGCCGGACGTACGAGATCGCCGAGAAGTGCGACTTTTCCTTCGCCCAGATCGTACCGCCGCTTCCCGCCGACATCTTCCCCGTGACGCTCCGCGACGAAGTCATGGCCCGGCTCCGCGCCCACAAAAACCTCGGCTGGGACGAGCGGCAGCGGGCCAAGCGCGAGCTGGCTGTCATCGAGAATTCGGGCTTCGCGCCCTACTTTCTCATCGTCCACGACGTCATCGACTTCGCCCGCCGCAACGGCATCCTCCATAACCTCAAAGGCTCGGGCGCGTCGTCCTTCCTGGCGTATCTCCTCGGCATCTCGCACGTCAACCCCGTCGAGTTCGACCTCTACTTCGAGCGATTCCTGAACAGCGGCCGCGACGACCCTCCGGACATCGATCTCGACTTCGACTCGCGCTTCCGCGATAAAATCCTGGCCTACGTCCTCGAGAAATACGGCGCGGGCAAGACGGGCGCGGCCTTTGTCTGCAGCCTGAAAAATTTCCGCGCCCGTTCGGCCCTCTACGAGACGGCGCGGGCCTTCGGTCTTCCGCCCGAGGAATCGCGCTCGCTCAGCAAGCGGGCGCCGTATTTCGCCGAGCCCGATTATTTGAAGCGGGCCAAGCCTGTCCCCGGCTATCTCGAAATCTGGAAGCTGGCGTCGGAGCTCGCGTCGGTCTATCACGAGATCTCGCTCCACGTCGGCGGCATCATCCTCACGCCCGCGCCCGCGGAGCGCTGCCTTCCGCTCGATAAATCGGCCAAGGGCTTCGTCATGTCGCACTACGACCGAGACGCGGTCGAGGACCTGAAGCTCATCAAGCTCGATTTACTTTCGGTGCGGGGGCTGGCGGCGATTTCGGCGACCAAGTCCAGCCTCGGCTTGAAAGAGATCCCGCCGGGTGATGCCAAAGCGTTCGGCCTTCTCAAGAGCGCCAAAACCATCGGCTGCTTCCAGGTCGAAAGCCCGGCCATGATGAACCTGCTGCGCCGCATGAAGCCGGACACGATCTTCGAGCTGACGCAGGCGCTGGCCCTCATCCGGCCCGGCCCGACCGAAAGCGGCATGAAAGAAGCGCTGCTGCGCAGCCGCGAAGGCCGGGGGACGTTCCTCGACCCGTTCCTTGAAAAAATTTTGCCCGAGACGGACGGGCTGCTGCTCTACGAGGAGCAGGTGATGCAGATCGCCGAGCGGGTGGCCGGCATGCCGCCCGAGGAGGGCGATTTGCTGCGGCGGAGTTTAAAAGCTAAAGGCGAATCGCCGCTGGCGATTTTGCGCTCCCGATTTTTCAAGGAGGCCAAGGACCGCGGCTACACGGCGGCCGAGGTCGAGAAACTGTGGCAGACCATGGAGAAGTTCTCGTCCTATTCCTTTAATAAAGCGCACAGCGCCTCCTACGCCGCCATGTCCTACCAGGCCGTTTATTTGAAGGTCCACCACGCCGTGCCGTATCTGGCGTCCGTGTTCAACGCCGGCGGCGGCTATTACCTGCTGCCGGAGTACATCGAGGAAGCGAAACGGCTCGGGATCAAAATTCTGGGGCCGGACGTAAACCGCAGCGGCTTCGAGTTCGAGGTTGAAGGAAACGCCGTCCGCGTCGGCTTCACGTCGATCAAAAGTCTGCCGCTGCGGACGGCGGACAAGATCATCGAGGAGCGCAAGAGTGCCGGCGAGTATCTTTCGATCGAAGATTTTCTGGCGCGCGTGCACGTCTCGAAATCGGAGCTGTTCACGCTCATCAAGGCCGGCGTCTTCGATTCGCTCGAATCGCAGCGGACGCGGCAGATTTTGCGCTATTTCCAGGGAATCGAAGACCTGGAAGTCGCTTCGGATTTGGATTCGCGCCAGAAGGCCAAGATGCTCCTCGACTCGCTCGGCTTCAGCCCGGACGGCGACTCCCTGGCGCTCTACGAAGGCAAGCGGCCGGAGATGCGCATTAAAGATTTGAGGAAATACGCCGGGCAGCAGGTCGAGCTCGTGGTCCGCGTCGTGGACGCCCGCGGCAAGGAGACGAACGGCGGCCGGAAATATTTCTATCTCTTCGAGGACGAGACGGGGCTGCTCGAGGGCGTGGGTGAGCGGAAGTGCCTGACCGTGGGCGATCCGCCCATCTGCTGCCTGCGCGGCGAGGCGCGTCCCGCCGGCAGCGGCATCATGAAGATCTTCGACTGCTCCTTCCTCCGCTCGTTTTAATTGAATGTCATCGCGAGCGAAGCGCGGCGATCGCACAACTTTAATAATTCGGTGCCTGTCACCGAATTTTCCTATTGGACATTCAATTTTATTTTGCTATAAAGGAAAGGCAACATTATTCCAGAGGAGGTTTCGCGTGGCGAAAAAAGAAATGGGAATGATAAAAGTCCTCGGGGAGAATATCGAACGCTTCGCCGGAAGCGCCGTCAGAGCGAAAGTCATGCAGGGCAGTGAACGGATCACCGCGAAATCCGGCCCGGCCGAGATCGCGGCCTGGGTGAAAGACGCCATGAAAAGATTGGATAAACTCGTGGATAAGAAAGAAAGGATTCAAATCAGGGAGAATTGTGGCTACGTTTGCGCCCAGGAAAATAGAAGCATGATCGAGAGGGCCAGAGCCAGGCGTAAAATGTCTCAGGATATCGGCAGGTTTTTCGAAAGCGAACAACGAAAAACTCTGTCCGGGACCAGGCTTGTCAGGGAGGGGAATATGCTTTACTGGTATTTCACTCCGCATTCATTCTCCCGGCCGATGAGGTGTTACTGCAGTCTATTGAAAGGGCTGCCGGAGGCCGAGACCGTTTCAACGACCTACTGCCTCTGCTCCCAGGGGTTTGTGAAGAAATACTGGGAGAGCGTCCTGGGAAAAGCTGTGCGCGTTGAGCTTTTAGAATCGTGCCTGACCGGTGCTCAGGAATGCAAGTTCGCCATCCATCTTTCATGAGATCGATACATCGTTGCGCTCCTCGCGATGAGGGGCGGGAACCTTTTTAGGAGGAAGATATGGACGTGACAAGAGCGATTGAAATGAGACGGGCGTATCGTTCGCTCGAGCCGATCGAAATCACAGAAGATTTGATCAAAGACCTGGCCCGGCATGCCCAGTTAGCGCCTTCCTGTAATAATAATCAACCGTGGAGATTCGTCTTTGTCTATGCGCCGGAAATCTTGAAGCAAATGCATGCCGCTCTCAGCCCGGGCAACGAGTGGATCCACGCCGCCTCGATGATCATCGCCGTCTTCAGCAGGAAGGAAGACGACTGCATTATCAAAGACAGAGAATATCATCAATTCGGATGCGGATTGGCCACGGCGTTCCTTGTTTTAAGGGCGACCGAACTCGGGCTCGTGGCCCATCCCATCGCCGGCTACAGCCCGAAGAAGACCAAAGAAATCCTCGGCATTCCGGCGGAATACCAGGTCATCACGCTGATCATTGTCGGAAAGCACGCGCCGACGATCAGCCCCGTTCTATCCGAAAAACAAGTTGGCTGGGAAAAGGCTCGGCCCGAGCGCCTGCCGCTCGAAAAATTTGTGCATTTAGATCGATACAAGGCGGATTAAAGATTTTTTCGGAAGCAAGCGAGCGATCAAGACGATGATCATTATTTTTATTGCCGGAACGGTTGTTCTCATTTTTTTCACCTGGGTGTTTTCTCTTAAAGAACGGCGTTATCACGGGATTTTTCGCTTTTTTGCTTTCGAAAGCATTTTAGCCCTGGTTCTGCTCAATACCGAAGTTTGGTTTAAAAATCTACTCTCGGCGCACCAGATCATCTCTTGGATCTCGCTATCTTTATCGCTCTTTCTGGCGATTCACGGATTCTACCTTTTGAAAAAAGCGGGAAAACCGGAAGATCAAATCGAAAACACGACGCGGCTGGTAACGCGCGGCGCCTATAAATACATCCGGCATCCGCTCTATGCATCTCTCATCTTTGGAGGCATCGGCATTTTTGTGAAGAACATTACGGCCTGGACGTGCGGCTTGGTTGTGCTCGACATCCTGGCGCTCTATCTCACGGCCAGGGTGGAAGAAAAAGAAATGATAGCCAAGTTCGGCGGCGAGTATAGGGCCTATATGACGACGACAAAAATGTTCATTCCGTTCTTGGTTTGATGTCGAGACTCGGGTTCAACGCGCGGCAACGGACTGGATGAGCATCACCCCGACCACGGCCTCGCCTTCCTTGATGGGGCAGACAGTTTCCATAATCCAGGCCCCGATGTTTTGGTCAAACCGAAGCCCCGTCGATGCGAGCTGCCGTCCAGAGTTTCCAAATCTCCCGGTCGCCCTGCCAGAGATGCGCCGGAATTTCGCTGGCGGCGATGATCAGGCCTGAAGGCGAGACAAGCGAGATTTCGATGATACGGCTGGAATGGCCGGCGGCTTTTTTCTGAGCTTCCGGAAAAAGCTCAGGATTGCGGTCCTTAATTTTCGTCAAATAGAGGGGCGGTCTCTTTTGAATGGATTTTATAGATCTGACTTTCGGCCAGCCCTTTCGCCCCGGGTCGCCTTTTATATTTATTATACACCCTTTAAGCCGTCCTATTCCTTTTTCGCGTCCGGGGACTTGCCTTTTTCGAAAAGGTCGAGTTGTCCGGCCCGGATTTTTTTGACGATTTCCTCGAGCACGGGATATTGTTTGAGGAGGTCGGCCGGAATATCCAGCTTTTCGCCGCTGACCATGTTTTTGATCTGGAGAGCGTTGGCCAGCGCCTGTCCGCGGTAATGATTGTTGGTGATGACGTAAACCCGGTCGCTGTTCTTGCCGAGCTCTTTGATTTTTTGGACCCATTCGTCGAGTTCGTCATTCGTATAAAGATAATTGTAGCGCTGGTCGCGGCCCACCCCTTCTCGGAACCAGTCTTTGTAATTGCGTCCGTGCAGCCGGACGTAGGAAAACTGGGAGTTGGTGACGACCGCACTGGGCTTTAAAGATTTTCCGATCACCGGCTGGTCGATATTGCAGAACGAGACGCCGTGCTCGCGGAGCAGCTTATAAAATGGAGGCTCGTCCCACGAAGAATGGCGGACTTCCAAAGCCAGCGGATAGCCCGAGAACAGTTTAAACAATCCCCCCAAATAATCGATGTGCGCCGTGGTGTTCATAAACGACCAGGGAAATTGAAGGAGCAGGCCGGCCAGCCTTTTGGCCGCGACGAGAGGCTCGAGGCCGAGCTTGAAGTTGTCGACGTCTTTCTGCGTGAAATCTTTTCTTTGGTGGGTGAACATCTGATGGAGTTTGACGGCGAATAAAAAATCGGGATGCGATCCTAATTTTTTGACCCAGGACAGCGAGACATGGATAGCCGGCGGCCTGTAAAACGTGCTGTTGACCTCGACGATGTTGATATAGCGGGACAGAAAAACGAGGGGATGATACGAAGGCTCATGCTTGACGGGATAGACGATTCCCTCCCAGTCCTCGTAGCTCCAGCCGGCCGTTCCATAATAATAGCGCGCCATGCACCTCTATTTTAAAAAAAACAAGACAAATGTCCAAAGAAAAAAAATCCAAACCTACACTTTTCGGTGATTGTTTGATTATAATATTCGCGGCTAAATCCGTCGGCCGTCAAAAGTGTCGGTTTGACCCTCGGAGTGAAGCGAGGTGGCAATCTCTGTGAATTTCATTCGTCATGTCGATGCGGCTTATTCGCGCATCCGAAACGATATCCTTCGGACGCCTGTCGAATATTCGGAGCCGTTGAGCCGAACGTTGGACGCACGTGTTTATTTTAAATGGGAATGCCGCCAGATCACCGGATCTTTTAAACTTAGGGGAGCGCTGAATAAAATGCGGACGCTCTCGCCGGCCGAGAAAAAGATGGGCATTCTCTCGGCTTCGACGGGAAACCACGGGTTGGGGACAAACCACGCCGCGAGGCTTGAGGATTTGGATTTGGTTCTCTACGTACCCGAGAATGCTTCGCCTGAAAAAATCGATAGACTCAGGAAAGCGGGAGCGAAGCTAAATTTATTCGGGGCAAGCTGCGAAAAAGCTGAAATTCAAGCCCGCCGAGAAGCCGAAGCTTCGGGTAAAATCTATATCTCCCCGTACAATGATTTGGAGATTATCTATGGCCAAGGAACGATCGGAATTGAGATTCTGGAAGAGCTGCCCGATGTCGAGGACGTTCTGGTTCCCGTGGGCGGCGGCGGACTCGTCGCCGGCATCGCCGGCTATCTCAAGAGCCGCAACCCGGGCCTCGGGGTTTTCGGCGTCGAGCCGGCTCATTCGGCCTTCATGAAGGCTTCGCTCGAAGCCGGCCGGCTGATCGACATTGAGGAGAAAGAAACTTTGGCCGATGCCGTCGCCGGCGGAATTGAACCCGAGTCCGTGACGTTTCCTCTATGCCGGGAGTTTGTCGATGATCTGCTGACGGTCGACGAAGAGCATATAAAAAAATCGCTGCAGACGATTTATGAAGCGCATCATGAGATTGTCGAGGGAGCCGGCGCTCTGGCTCTCGCCGCTTTGATGAAATATCAAGAGAAGTTTCGCGGCCGCAAAGCCCTGCTCATCGTCAGCGGCGGGAATATTTCTCAGGCCCTCTTTCAAAGAATAACGGGATCAAATATTAAGGTTTGACCCCGAACGGAATTTTGATTATCATTTTTGAGATTCCGAGGAATTCGAGTTGAAAAAAACTCTTATCATTTCCCTTATTTCATGCTTCTGTTTTCCTTTTTGCAGGAAGCCTTCAAAATCGATTTATACCATCGGCTATTTGCAGCTCCTGGAATCATCGACGAGCCGCGAAGTCCGCCGCGGATTCATTCAGGCGTTGGAAGACGGCGGGCTAAAGGATGGCGGCAACATTCAATTGAAAATCCGTAACGCGATAGGAGATATTTCCCAGGTCCAGCAAATCGCTCAGGATTTCGTGAAAGAAAAGGTCGACATCATCGTGGCTGTTTCAACGGCGAGCCTTCAAGCCGCACTCATCGCCACGCAAAAAATTCCGATTATCTTCAGCTCCGTGGCCAGTCCTTATTTGACCCGGGCGGGGATTTCGCCGGCCGAGCATCTCGGCAACGTCACCGGCGTGGCTTCCACGGGACCGATCAAGCCGACGCTGGCATTTATCAAGGATGTTCTGCCGCGCGTCAAGCGCGTCGGGACGCTCTGGACCCCTTCCGAGCTCAACTCGGAATATTATCTGGAGTTGGCCCGGGAGGCGGCCTCGGAGCTGGGAATCGAAATTGTGGCTGTTCCCGTAGCGAATTCAAGCGAAGTCCTCCTGGCCGCTCAGGTCCTGGCCAACAAAAAAATCGACGCTATTTATCAGATATCGGACAACACGATCAACGCTTCATTCGAGGCTCTCAGCAAAGTGGCCGAAGAAAATTCTATTCCGCTTTTCGGAGGCTTCTTGCTTTCAACGCATCTCGGCGCCTGCGCGGCCGTGGGCTGGGATTTCTACGAGATGGGCTATATGACCGGCCAGATTGTTTTGCGGGTAAAGAAGGGAGAAAGCCCGGCGAAAATTCCTTTCCAAAGCATGGCCGGCGTCAAGCTTTATCTCAATCTCAAGGCGGCCGAAAGACAGGGCGTGAAATTCTCCGCGGACGCTCTGAAGAGGGCGAGCGAAATTTTGGCAGCGGACCCGGGACAGGACGAATTAAGCTGAGATCGAGTCTCCCCTTTTGACGGAAATCCTCTTATCATCACCCGCTTAGGGAGCACGGCGCAAAAAAAAATTTTTCTGGCGATGATAATTAATATGAACGCAATAAATAAGGTGACAACCTAGAGGCGGCGCTTAGGCCGTCCGTAGCCCCCGAACCCCGAGGAACCAGTCCCGTCGGTTCCCCCAGTCGGAAAAGCCGACGGGGCCCCCCTCCGACCCCCGGAGCCGTTGACGATTTTCAGGGGCCCTCCCTTTTTAGAGGGAGGGTAGGGTGGGTGAAT
>Ga0315281_10001497_pt1 | contig 34587 bp, 26 predicted proteins | sample YL17G07_0_MG_FD_204540 | JGI IMG/M metagenome (GOLD analysis project Ga0315281, IMG submission 204540) | Sediment microbial communities from Yellowstone Lake, YNP, Wyoming, USA - YL17G07_0 | ecosystem: Environmental > Aquatic > Freshwater > Lake > Sediment | place: USA: Wyoming | collected...
ATTTGTAGGGGTTCGATTCCCGCCTACGGCGGGCAAGTATCGAACTTGCCACGTAACATACGTGGCCCGGGCGCGATAAATCGCGCCCCTACATCACGACAATACTACATCTGCCCCACCATAACTGATCCATTACGCAGGTAGTAGTCCACACGCGGGACGGAGACTCTAATGAACGGCGTTTTGCAGATAGGAAAGATGCAATGGGGGGACGCACAACTCTACCGGCAAATCGACAAATAGCCGGCAGTGTGGTAGCATTATGTAACGATTCATGCTCCTGACGCAGGTTTTGAATTAAGCGGTAGAGAAACAGTATGAAACTCCTTCTCGTCGAGGATGATGAACGCACTGCCCTGTTCATTATGAATGGGTTGAAGCAGGCCGGTTTCGTTGTGGAGCACGCTGCTGACGGTGTCCAGGGTCTGCATCTCGCATTAACCGAATCCTATGATGCAGCGGTGGTCGATATCATGTTGCCAAAGATGGACGGCCTGACAGTGCTGGATGAACTTCGCACGAGAAAGGTTATGCTCCCCGTCATCGTCCTCAGCGCGAAAAGCTCCCTGGATGACCGCATCAAAGGCCTCCATGCCGGCGGCGATGACTACCTGGTCAAACCTTTCGCGTTTTCGGAGCTCCTGGCGCGCATCCAGGCCCTTATCCGCAGAGCCGCTTCAATCGCCGAGCCCACATGCCTCACGGTAGGTCCTCTCTCCATTGATCTCCACAAGCGGAAGGTCTTTCGACGGGGAAAGGAAATCGAACTCCAACCTCGCGAGTTCTCCCTGCTTGAATATCTCATGCGCAATGCCGGGAGAGTCGTGTCAAAGACGATGATCATGGAACACGTCTGGGATTACAACTTCGATCCGCACACCAATGTCGTCGAGGCGCGAATCTGCCGCCTGAGAGACAAGATCGACCGTTCGTTTGAGCGCAGGCTGATCCACACCATCCGGGGTGTTGGGTATACACTCGAGGAAAGCTGATTCCATGTTCCGTACCATCACCTCTCGTCTCGCGCTGTGGTATGCGGCTCTCTTTGCCGTCGTGTCAATCACGGTGTTCTCCCTCGCCTACCTCATGCTGAAGTCAAACCTCAACCAGCGGATGGCAGGAGAGTTGCTCAATGAAGCGAAAGAATTCGAAGGCATATACCGTTCGCAGGGTATTGAGGGACTGCGGGCCGGGTTCGAACGCGAAGCAGAATCCGAGGGCGGCAAGAGGGTATTTTTTCGGCTGTTCTCCGCTCGAATGGAGGAACTGGCCGCCTCCGACCTGAGCGCATGGAAGGGACTCGGCCCTCCACCGGCCGCGTTGACGAGCCTCCCGCGCGATAACTACAAGTTCGAAACAATCTCCATCCCGGGGCGCGTACATGGAGTGCGCTCGATTTTCAACAAATCTCACGACGGCGCCATTATCCAGATCGGTTACACGCTCGAGGATGACGACGATCTGATAGCGCATTACCGGATGATTTTTGGAGCGGCCATCGCGGTGATGCTGATCTGCGGCAGCGCCGTGGGATGGTTTACGGCACGGAGGGCGATGCGTGGCGTTGAACGGGTCGCCCACACAGCGGCCCGCATCGGCAAAGGGGAATTTGCCCGTCGCGTCCCGCTGGGAAATGAAGGTGAAGAGATCAACAATTTGGCGATGGCCTTTAATAATATGCTGGAACGGATTCAGGCGCTGGTTACGGAGATGAAGGAAGTGACACACGGTATCGCGCACGATATGCGCAGCCCTATCACGAGGATCCGCGGGATCGCCGAGACGACGCTCACCGGCGTACAGAGCATCGCTGCGTATCGGGAGATGGCAGGGATGATCGTTGATGAGTGCGACCGTCTCGCAGTCATGATCAACACCATGCTGGAGATTGCAGAGGCTGAAGCAGGCGTCGCGGCATTTTCCAAGTGCCCCGTGGATATGGGGGCGGTCGTCGAGAATGCGCATGAGCTGTTCCGGCCGGTTGCAGAAGATAAGGGCATCCAGTTCTTAGTTGATTCCCCCGCAGAGCCAGTGGTCACCCTCGGCGATGTCTCGCGGCTCCAGCGCGCGATAGCGAACATCGTGGACAACGCCGTCAAATACACCGCGTCCGGTGGAACAATTGTCCTCTCTACGAATGTGAATCACTCCAATCTGTTCATCTCAGTCATCGATTCCGGTGAGGGCATAAGCGGACGGGACCTGCCGCATATCTTTGAGAGGTTCTATCGCGGCGACAGGAGCCGATCCACCCCTGGGAACGGTTTGGGGCTCAGCCTGGCAATGGCGATCGTCCGGGCGCACAGCGGAGAGATCACGGTGAAGAGCACGCCCGGCAAGGGGAGTTCATTCACCGTGCTCCTACCCCGCGCACCCCAGCCCTGCATTACCAAAAGATAATCTTGCGGTCATCCTCCGGTTAAGGAACTGTCGTAATCTGGTGAAATCAAACGGGTCCCTGCCCCGTACCCATTCCAATAAAAGCGCAGGTTTCTCGGAGGGGCCGGAAAAAAGATATGGATTTTACTCGTGTGACCATCCACAGAAGGCATGTACCCGCCGGCGTGGATATTCTTATCCTCTCTCTGTTCTTTGCAGTCGCATTTTTTTACTCCCTCGGGAAGTCCCCGCTCATGGCCCCGGACGAGGCCCGGTATGCCGAGATACCGAGAGAGATGATCGAGCTCGGCGACTACATCACACCGCATCTCAACTATGTGCGGTATTTCGAAAAACCCCCGCTTTTCTACTGGCTGAATGTTGTCTCATTCAGACTGTTCGGCGAGACGGAGTTTGCCGCCCGTTTCTTCAGCGCGCTCTCCGGGCTCCTGGGGATCGCGGTAACCTGGCATGTCGGGCGCACGATCTATGGCCGGAGAGAAGGATTGCTCGCCGCCCTTATCCTGGGGACTTCTATTGGTTACCTTGTTCAGGGGAGGCTCAATATCATTGACATGACCCTCACCTGCCTCATGACCGCGAGCCTCGGCTCCTTTCTCCTGGCGGCGCGCGACGGTGAACCGCATAAAGGTTTTTATTATCACCTTTTCTACGGATGTGCGGCCCTTGCGGTGCTGACCAAAGGGCTCGTTGGAATCGTGCTGCCCGGAATGATAATCCTTTCGTATATGCTCCTCGCGAGGCGCGGAAGGCTTTTGAAGGAGATGAGGCTTCTCACCGGGCTCCCGCTTTTTCTCCTCATCAGCGTTCCCTGGTTCGTCATGGTCGCTGTTAAAAATCACGGGTTCATCAGATTCTTTTTCATCCACGAGCATCTGGCGCGTTTTTTCACGATGACCGCCAACCGATACCAACCCCCCTGGTTCTTCATCCTGGTCTTCCTCGGGAGCATCTTCCCATGGTCATGCTTCATTCCTGCCACTGTCGCGAGGTTGATACGGGAAAGAAAATGCGCGGGGAATGAGTGCGACCTCTTCCTTGCAATCTGGGTTGCGGTTATCGTGTGCTTCTTTTCTCTCTCATCCTCTAAACTTGTTCCTTACATCCTTCCCGTTTATCCTGCCGCAGCGCTCCTCATAGGGAAGACCATTTCCATGCTTCTGGATGGGGAATTTCGCCTGATCAGGAAGGAGGCGTACTTTTTGCATATCATCCTCCTGAGCGGTGTCGTTGGAATCCTGCTCTACCCGTTCCTGGCATCTAAACCGGGGCTCAGTACCACCGGCTGCATGGTATTTGCCGTCCTTTTCCTCTGCGAGGCATTACTCGTCATGGTGTTCACCCGGCGCGCGAATGCGGCGGGGATCTTTCTCAGCCTGTGCCTGATGACGTACCTGCAGGGCATTATCGGCCCGCCGTTCATACTCGCCCGCATGCAGAAGAAGAAATCCATCAAAGAACTGGCGTTGATCCTGAAGGAGAAAGCCGGACATGAGGACAGGGTGGCCGCGTTCGGATTCTATCCGCAAGACTTGCCCTTTTACACAAAAAGAAGAATCGTCTGTGTGGCAGTGAAAAGTGAACTTGAATTGGGGAGCAGTATGGGGGATCAGACCTCCTGGTTCATAGATTATCCGATTTTTTATAGGCTCTGGGATTCAGAGGGTCGCCTCTTTGTGCTGGTTGATGAAGAAGATCTGCCCGTATTTAAAAAGGCGGTCAAAACACCAATCAATATTCTCGGCCGGAAAGGCGATAGGTTGATCGTTGCCAATCGCGAGACGGGCTCCGTCGCAAATAAACGTCATGCAGATCCTCTACCTGCGCGAAAATAGATGGATGAAACTATTCCTGCTCCTGATAATCCCCATCGTCACCTCAGGCTGCGCAATGATTCGCTCTGACACTGCGCAATTATCCCTGCCGGCAGTGGATTTTGAGGCCCGCACGCTGGATAACCCGCGCCTCAAAGAGTTCATCGAATCAAACCTCCAGCGTGAAATAGCCCCATGGCCTCCGGCATCCTGGGACCGCACGATGCTCACCCTCGCGGCGCTGTATTATCATCCGGATCTCGACGCCGCCCGGGCGAGGTGGGCGGAGGCAAAGGCGGCGGTGGCCACCGCATCCCGGCGCCCGAACCCGATAGCTGATTCCCGTTACCAGTACGTCTCGAACCCGGAGCCCGGGAAATCACCCTCAATCATAGATTCCTCGCTGCTCTTCCCCATCGAGGCCCTCGGGAAGCGCCGCAACCGTATCGCCCAGGCCGAGCACCTCTCCGAAGCCGCCCGCCTGACCATTGAACGAACGGCGTGGCAGGTGAGGAGCCGGGTCCTCTCAAGCCTGATCAGCCTTCACGAGGCGATGCAGTCAGAGGCGCTGCTGCGCCGGCAGGCGGCCCTCCAGGAGGAAAATGACGCATTGATTGAACGGCGGCTGGCTTCGGGAGAATTCTCTCCCCTGGAGGCGACCAAGGGGCGCATATCACTCGGCGAGTCCCGTCTCGCTCTATCCCAGGGACAGAAACAGCTCGCCGACGCGCGCACGCAACTCGCCAGCGCGCTCTGCGTGCCTGCGACCGCTCTCGAAGACATCACCATCTCTTTTGATTTCCCTGGAAACCAGGCTTCCGATCTATGCCGGCGCGATCTCCAGCGGCGCGCGCTGCGCGGCCGCCCCGATATCATGGCCGCGCTAGCGGAATATGAGGCGAGCCAGTCGGCGCTCGCGCTCGAACTCGCCGCGCGCTTCCCGGATATCCAGCTCGGCCCGGGGTTTGAATGGGACCAGGGCTCGGACAAGTGGGGTATCTCGGCGTCCCTCCCGCTTCCGGTGTTCGACTGGAACCAGGGCCCTGTCGCCGAGTCCCGTGCCCGTCTCGAAGAGGCGGTGGCCAGGTTCACGGCGCTCCAGGCGCAGGTCATCGGTGAGATCGACCAGGCCCTTTCGGCATACACTGCCGCGCGCAGGGAGATCGAGGCCGCCGGCGGCCTCCTGGGAGAACAGGAGCGCCAGCTCACCTTCCTCCAGGCCATGACCCGGCCGGGAGAGGTACAGCGGGTCGCCCTTTTCAATGCCCGGCAGCAGCGGAACGCGGCGGCGCTCTCAAGGCTCACCGCGTATGTCAAAGTCCAGCGCGCGCGCGCGCAGCTCGAGGATGCGGTGCAGGAGCCCCTCACTCCGTCCGAGGCCCCCCTGCCCGCGCCTGAGGTCAATCCCCGGCGTCTGGGAGGACATTAGGTGAAACTCGCACGCAGTCAAAAACTACTGGCCGCGGTCGCGGCGGTCATTCTCCTGCTCCTGGTCAGGAGCGGCATCGAGCGGCGGAGGGAAGCCTCGCGTGAAGGCGAATCCGTGGGGTCTCACCGAGCGGCCTCGCGTGTTTCACAGAAGGACGGCATGAGCATTATCACGATTGACCGCGCGACGGGGGCCAGGAGCGGAATCGCAGTGGCGCCGCTCGCTCCCGGCGTGCACCGTGAGGAATGCGGCGTCTACGGGAGGGTACTGGGTCCCCCGCCGCTCATCCTGCTCCGCGATAGGCATGCCTCTGCCGGGGAACAGGCGAAAAAGGCGCGTCTCGACCTCGATGCTTCCTGCAAGGTTTACCAACAGACGAAGAAGCTCCGCGACGAGCGCGGCCACACCGGCGACAGGGACCTGGCGGCGGCCGAGAAGAGATGGCGCGCGGATGAGGCACGGGCACGTGCGATTGACGAGCGCCTCAATGATGTGGAGCGCGAGGCGCGCGCACAATTGGGCGACGGTCTGGTGAGCTGGGTATGCGATAATCCCCGGCGCCTTGACCGGCTCATCGAGGGGAATGACCTGCTCATCCAGGTTGCGATACCCGCTTGCGGGACTCCATCCCCGCCGCAGGGGCCCGCGCGGATCAAAACGCTCAACGACACGGTCATATCAGCGGAGCTCATCTCGCCGATTCCCCTTATTAATCCGGCGGAAGGAACCACGAGTTATTTTTACGTCGCGCCGGAGGGATCGACGGTCGCCTCCCCCGGCATGATGCTGCCCGTCCGTTTGCCGTCGGGGCCGGAGGCACGAGGGGTTATCATCCCCGAATCTGCTGTCGTCTGGTACGAGGGCAGGGCATGGGTATACGTGCAAAAGGATTCGGAACACTTTAGCCGCCGCGAGATCCGTGTGGAAACACCGGTTCCGGGCGGATGGTTTGTGAAAGATGGTTTCGCCCCGGGAGAGATCGTCGTCGTGAATGGCGCCCAATTGCTTTTGTCTGATGAGTTTCTCTCACAGTACCAACTAATTGAGATAGCGATATAAAATGCAAACCGAACAGCGTGGAATTCTAAGCGCCATCGTCCGATTCTCTCTCCGCTTCAGGGGCGTCATCGTCGCGCTGGCGTGCGTGTGGCTCGCCTACTGCGCCTATTCCCTCACGCGGGCGAAGTATGACGTCTTCCCTGAGTTTGCCACTCCCCAGATCGTCGTGCAGACGCTGGCCCCCGGCCTTGCGCCCGAGCAGGTGGAAGCCCTGGTGACCCAGCCGATCGAGAACGCTGTCAATGGCGTGCCGGGGCTTGAGTCGCTCCGCTCCGACTCGATCCAGGGGCTCTCGGTGGTCACGATGTACTTTTCCCCCCGCAGCAATATCTATCTGAACCGCCAGGTGCTCGCCGAGCGCCTGACGACCCTGGTCGGTAAGCTGCCCGAAGGAATCCCCGCCCCGGCCATGGTGCCGCTGACCTCGTCAACGGGAGACCTGCTCACAATCGGCATCACCTCGGACAAACGCTCGCTGATGGAGCTCAGGACACTCGCTGACTGGACGGTCAAGCAGCGCATCCTGGCGGTCCCCGGCGTCGCCAAGGTCGCGGTGTTCGGAGGCGATATCAAGCAGTTCCAGGTCCAGCCGCGCATCGATCAGATGAGGCTGTACAACCTGACCATGGACGACCTCCTGACCGCGGCGCGCAGGGCCACGGGTGTCAGGGGAGCGGGCTTCATCGATACCCCGAACCAGCATTTCATCCTCCAGACCGAGGGGCAGTCGCTCACCGCCGTAGAGCTTTCGCGGAGCACCCTCGTGGCCGGGAGGGATTCCGGCGCGCCGATGAATCTCACCCTCGGGGACGTCGCCCGCGTCACTGAGGCGCCGGAGCCGCCGATCAGCGCTGCCTCAATCATGGGAAAGCCGGGGGTCATTCTCAATGTCTGGGTGCAATACGGCGCGAACACGCTCGAGGTGACCGCGGGGGTCGAGCGTTCGCTCGACGAGCTCGCCCCCATGCTCCGGGCGCAGGAGGTGGCCGTCAGCCCGAGACTCTTCCGGGCGGCGAACTTCATCGAGAAAGCGTTACACCGGCTGAAGCTCTCCCTGCTCCTCGGCGCGGCCCTCGTCGTGGCGGTGCTGCTCCTGTTCCTGGCGGACTTCCGGACCGCCTCCATCTCCGTCGCGGCCATCCCTCTCTCCCTGCTGAGTGCGGTGTCGGTCCTCGAGTACCTCGGGTTCAGTTTGAACATCATGACGCTCGGGGGGCTCGCCATCGCCATAGGCGTGGTGGTGGATGGTGCCGTCATCAACGTTGAAAACATACTGAGGAGGCTGAGGGAAAACCTCCACCGGGACAACCCGCGGCCGATCTTTAATGTGATATTCGACGCGTCTATAGAAGTGCAGGGGGCTGTTGTGTATGCGATTTTCGCGGTGGCGCTGGTATTCGTGCCCGTGCTTACCATGTCCGGGCTGGCGGGAAGGCTGTTCTCGCCGCTCGGCATCGCGTACATACTTGCCATACTCTTCTCCCTGCTCGCTGCAATCACCGTGACTCCCGTCATGTGCTTTTTCTTGCTGGGCGGGAGGGAGCTGGAGAAAAGAGAACCGCCGGTCGTGCGGTGGTCGAAGGAGAGGTACCGCGCGCTCCTCCTCCGGGTCGAGCGCTCACCCCGGGCAATCATCGGCGCGGTGGGGGCGGGTTCGATCCTTGGCGCTGCGGCGCTGTTTTTTTTGGCGGGGAATTCCTGCCGGAGCTCAGGGAAGGGCATTTCCTGATCCACGCGACGGCCGCTCCAGGCACTTCGATTGAGCAATCCCTCGAGATAGGACGGCAGGTGACGCGCGCACTCCTGAATACCCGCTGCGTGGCGACGGTCGCACAGCGCGTCGGGAGAGCGGAGGCGGACGATATCTTCGGGACGCACTCGAGCGAGCTCGAGGTGGATCTGAAGCCGCTGAGCGGCCAGGAGGCCGCATCGGCCGAGGATAACGTCCGGAAGGCGCTCGCCTCTCTTGTCGGCGCAAATTTCGTCGTGAACACCTTCCTGACGGAGCGGATAGAGGAGACCCTCACCGGCTACACGGCCGCCGTGGTGATCAATATCTTCGGGAATGACCTCTCCGTGCTCGACGAAAAGGCGAAAGAGATAGTCAAAGAGGTGGGCGCCCTCCCGGGGGCCGCTGACGTGCAAGCGCAGTCGCCGCCCGGCACACCCCAACTATCCATCCGGCTCCGGCATGAGGAGCTCGCGCGCTGGGGGTTCGCGCCGGTGGACGTCATGGACGTCATACAGACGGCGTACCAGGGGGCGACGGTCGGCCAGGTGTACGACGGGAACCGGGTCTTCGACGTGTCAGTGATCCTCGACCCGTGCGAGCGGAATAACCCCGCCAAGGTGGGGAACCTGCTCTTGCGCAGCCCCACGGGAAGCTATGTACCCTTGGGCCGGATCGCCGACATCGCCGAGACATCAGGGCGCTATTCGATCCAGCACGACGCCGCCAGGCGCGTGCAGGTCGTGACCTGCAACGTGACGGGGCGTGACGTGAAATCATTTGTCGACGAGGCGAAAAAGCGGATCGCCTCCGCCGTGCGCCTGCCGGAGGGCACCTATATCGAGTTAACCGGAACGGCGGAAGCAGAGGGGCGCTCGAAACGCGACCTCGTGGTGCACTCACTGATGGCGGGAGTGGGAATTTTGCTGCTGCTCTCCATCGGGTTCGGCAATTACCGAAATCTCGTTCTCATCCTGGCAAACCTCCCCTTCTCCTTCATGGGGGGTGTGCTCGCGCTGCTGATATCCGGCAACGGATTATCAATTGGCTCCCTTGTCGGTTTCGTAACGATCTTCGGGATCACGCTGTGCAACTCGATCATGATGATCTCCCGCTATGATTACCTGATCTCACGCGAAGGAATGGTCTGGGGGCGGGAAGCCGCATTCCGCGGCGCCTCGGAGCGCCTCACCCCCATCCTCATGACCGCCCTGGTCACGGGGATGGGGCTTCTGCCGATTGCGCTCGCGAGCGGGGCGCCCGGCCTCGAGATCGAGGGCCCGATGGCGATTGTGATCCTTGGCGGCCTCGCGACTTCTACCCTCCTCAATCTCCTCGTGCTGCCGACACTCGCGCTCCGCTTCGGCAGGTTCGAGAAAGGGGAGCTTTCGTAAAATAAATCCGGTGTGGTTACCATTCCTACAGGGATAACGTCAACGAATTGATGGATGAGCTGATAGAGGGGAAATGATATGCAGTTGATACAAAAGTTATATAAGACCGGCGATTTTTTCTTCAGATATCGTTCCTACGTGCCCATGGTTCTGGCGGTCTTCTTCATCCTGGAGATATCATATTATCACAGCCCCCGCTCAGGCAATCGTTGGGATCTCGCTTTTGAATCTGTGTGTTTTATTGTCGCATTGATGGGATATGGGATAAGGATAGTTACTGTTGGATATATCCATGCCGGGACGTCCGGCAGAAGCATCCGGGAGCTGAAATCGGATAGTTTGAACACTGATGGAATGTACGCAGTGGTGAGAAACCCTCTCTACCTGGGCAATTTCTTTATCATTCTTGGGATTTCTATGTTATCGCAGGATTGGAGATTCGTCCTGATCACTATGTTGCTCTTCATCTGTTTTTACTTCCCTATCATCATGTGGGAGGAGCAGTATTTACGCGCCTCATTCGGGGACGCCTTTGATCAGTACGCTGCGCGTACGTCTGCCATCGTGCCGGACCTCAGGAAGTGGAAAAGGCCGGAATTGCGTTTTAATTTTGCGCGGGTATTGCGGCGGGAGCACGACGGCCTCATGGCGATTATTGTTGTGTTCTTTGCAATTGCGACCCTGCGGGAATTCGCAACAAGTGGAAGACTCTGCGTTGACCTTCTATGGAGTCGGATACTCGCAGTAACTTTGGCGATATGGGGGTTTTTGAAATTGGTGAAGGGTTCCTTGAAGGCCATGGAAAAAGATTCGCCACGGTAATGGGTCACTTACAGGGTGAATCCAGCAATGAATTGCCGCAGATAAAAAGGATTGTTTGAGTGGTCAAGGTTTCTTGCCGCGGATACACGCAGATACACGCAGATTTTATATAGGTGTATCAGCGTTCATCTGCGTAAATCTGCGGCTACCCCCTATAACTGTCCCATTACTCGCCACGGTGAGGCTCCAGGCCGCGGGATCGAGGGGCCCGATGGGGAATCATGATCCCGGGCGGCCTCGCGCCTCAGCCGCCCGAGGGGGCAGGGTACGGGATCCGTCACGCAAGCCCGTATGAACAAAGAATGTGTGCCACAGGCATAGCTTTTACGGGAGTTGCTTCACCAGGTCTTCATACGTGTCGGGGCGACGGTCGCGGTAGAATTGCCAGGCGTCCCGCACCTCTTGAATCATGTCCAGGTTCATCTCCGCCACGATGACCTCGTCCCTGTCCTCGCTGCCTTGGGCGATGATTTTGCCGCGCGGGTTGCAGAAGTAGCTCGATCCGTAAAAGTTGCCCCAGTTCCACGGGGCCTCGGTTCCAACCCTGTTGATCGCGCCGACGTAAAAACCGTTTGCGACAGCGTGGGCAGGCTGCTCCAGCTCCCAGAGGTATTTGGACACGCCGGCAATCGTCGCCGATGGGTTGAAGATGATCCACGCGCCGTGGAGACCGAGAATCCTCGCTCCCTCCGGGAAGTGGCGGTCGTAGCAGATGTAGACGCCGATTGTTCCGACGGCGGTCTCGAAAACGGGATAGCCGAGGTTGCCGGGCTTGAAGTAAAACTTCTCATAGAAACCAGGGTGCACGTAGGGGATGTGGTTTTTACGGTAGAGGCCGAGATATTTCCCATCTGCATCGATCACGGCGGCGCTGTTGTAATACACTCCCGTCATGGCGAGCTCGTAGAGGGGGGCGATGATTACCATGCCGTGCTTCTTCGCGACCTCCTGCATTCTCGCTACCGTGGGGCCGGGAATCGGCTCGGCGTAGTCGTACCAGCGCGCGTGGTGCTCGGCGCAGAAATAGGGGCCGTTGAAAAGTTCCTGATAGCAGAGGACCTGAACGCCTTTCTTGGCTGCTTCCTCGGTGAGCGCGATGTGTTTCTGGAGCATGGCCTCCTTTATCCTCGCGAGTTCTTTTTTAATCTCTGCCGGGCTCATCTTTGACGTATCGGCAGTCGGAGCGATGACGTTCGCCGCCTGTATGAGGCCTCCTTTCACGATCGTGGCCATGATTTCCCTCCCTTGTAATAAAGACGTGAGACGGAAGACGTAAGAAGTAAGATGTAAGAAGTGAGACGTAAGATGTGAGATGGGAATTTTTGCGTCTCACGTCTCACGTCTTACATCTCACGTCTTCCTTCTCACTTTTCACTTCTTCCAGCATCTCACATCTTACGTCTCACTTCTTACATCTTGCTGGCGCGGCGAGGCAATCAGTTCTTCACGAATAGATTCTTGAAAAAGTGCCCCGTTTTAACGCCTGCGTTCTTGAAAAACTGGCCTGTTTTCTCTCCGGCCGTTGAGAAGAAATTACCTGTCTTTTTCCCGAATGTCGCACCGGCATGGCTGACCTTTTCCATGGGCGCCCGCTCTTCCGTCTTCGCTGAAGCTCCGCCGGACAGGTCCGCCTTCGGTGCTGCGGGTGCGGTCACACTCTCCTGTTTTGGTTGCGCGGCTGCCGGGGCGACCTCGACTTTTTGGCCGCTCTCTTGCGCCAGGACAGGTGAAAGGCCCCGAGCCCCCCACGCGAAGATGAGAAACGCAAGAGGGAGAACCATGAGCTTCTTTAGGTTCATAAAAACCCTCCTTGTTGCGGTTGAAGGTTTGAAGATGCTATTACAATAGCATGTTGGCTCCCCATGTCAACAGCAGCGTGGGTCCCAGAATGGCGGATAACAGATCGAAACGTTCACCTGATGGGTGGAATGTAATCAGAAGTATTTCTCCCTGTAGGGGCTTGATTTATCAAGCCCGTAACGCGGGTCGGATGAATCCGACCCCTACATTATCCGCCATTCTGGGTGGGTGCGCTCCGGCATGGGTGAGATCCTGGGTCCGCTCCGGTCGCTCTCTTCGGACAGGATGAGAGGGGAGGCATGTGCTATGATTGTGATGATATGCGCCTGAGAGCATCGTTCATCGATAGAGAACTCAAAGAGGTCCTGCTCAAGGAAAGAGTCGCGGGCACCACGCTTGCGGTCTATGACCGCGTGGTGTATCTACGGCCGCACGAGGGATCGCTGCTCATTCTCGCGCAGATGAGCGTCGGCAATGGGCCTGGATTTATTCTCCTTCAGCATCAGTCCTCTCTGAGAAACGGGCGCCCCTCCTTTTGTCCCGACGAGCAATTCAAAGGTGAGAAGGGCCTGGTGAAGATCGGGGGAGATAGGATCATCATCGAGACTGGTCGTGCGGACACATGGGATCCATCCTTTGTGCCGGCGGGAACGCATCGTCTGGACGAGTTGGAAACCTGTATAACAATCACGCGAGAGCTCGCGCGGTCGCGCAGGATCAGCAGTGGCCTCGGCCCGCTCCTCGACAGACTCGAAGGGCTCTGCAGCCATCGGCACCAGATAGGGAGCCGGAGGATTCCGGAGACTTCGCTCATTGTGTATGAGAGGGTGCGCGCCTTCGCAGAGGCCCTCTCGAGGGGCCGCGAGGCAGAAGTGCGGGATGCAGCGCAGAGGCTCATCGGCCTGGGGGAGGGGCTCACTCCCTCGTGCGACGACCTGCTCGTGGGGCTGGCGGGTTTTTTCCATGGGGTGCGGTGCGTTCCATCTCTGGATGCGTATGCCCGGAGGGCGCTCGCCTGGCTCGGGGAACTGATGGAATCGGCGGCGGAGAGAACGACCCCTGTGTCGAGCCATTTCCTGCGTGAGGCGGGACGCGGCCGGTTTACGGAGCGGGTGAAAAATCTGCTCGGGGCAATCTTCTCGGCCGATGAGAAAAGGGTGGAACGGGCTGCGCATCTGGTGCTAGAATATGGCGCCACATCGGGGGTGGATTTGATTTTCGGCATTGCCCTCGGGTATGAAATCGAACGCCGTCGCTCGTCGCTGGTGGCTCATGAATCGTCGGAATAGAGCTATGCGGGGGGGACACGGGTCACGAGTTGCGGGAGACGGGTTACGGAGGTAAATCATGAAGTTTAAAATGTACGATCTCACACAGCCGCTGAGCGATCTCACGCCGGCGTGGCCTACGTATGAGCCGCTCCAGGTGAAATTTTTCAAGCGTCTGGCGCCGAACGGTGCGAACGGGCAGTTGGTGACGCACAGCAACCATGTGGGAACGCATCTCGATGGATCGCTCCACTTTTGTACCCATGGACGCGACGTGGCGTCCATACCACTCGAGGAGCTCGTGCATGAAGGAGTGATTGTTGACCTGAGTGATGGTGCGCATGACTATGGCATCTACACCTCGAAGCATATCACTGACCGCGTGGAGGTAAAAGAGGGAGACATCCTCATCATCAACACCGGCTACCATAAATACTCATGGGACCAGCCTGAGGCGGACGAGGTGCGCTACATGATCAAGCACCCGGGGCCCCAGCGCGAGTTTGCGAACTGGTGCAAGAAAATGAAATTCAAATGGATCGGCGTTGACTGCGGGTCGGCCGATCACCCGATGAACACGAAGATCCGCGAGTGGATGCCCAAACAGGCCGCCGAGTGCGAGGCCTATTTCAAAAAGCAATTCGGCAAAACGATTGACGAAATGTTCCCTCCCGACCACTACCAGCTCATGCACATTGACCTGTTTCCCCTTGATATCATACACGCCGAGAACCTCGGGGGAGATATCGACAAGGTGCTCAACCGCCGCATGGTCATCGGATGCTTCCCATGGCGCTGGGTCGGCGGGGAGTCATCAATTTGCCGGATCGTGGCGTTTGATATGAAAGGAAGTGAGAAGGAAGAAGTAAGACGTAAGACGTAAGAAGTAAGAGGTAAGACGTGAGATGGATTTTTCGTCTTACATCTCACGTCTTCTGTCTCACGATTTCGGGATGAGGGAGGTAACTCACAATGTCAGAAAAACAGTATCACATCCAGCTTGCAAAGGGCGATGTTGGCCGCTACGTGCTGCTGCCCGGTGATCCTGGCCGCGTGCCGGTGATCGCGAAATACATGGACAAGGCCGAGAAGGTGGCCCAAAACAGGGAGTACACGACCTACACGGGCGAGGTAGACGGGGTCAGGGTGTCAGTGACGTCCACCGGCATCGGCTGCCCCTCAGCGGCAATCGCCGTGGAGGAACTCTCTCGCATTGGCGCCGATACGTTTATCCGGGTCGGGACGGCGGGCGGCCTCCAGACGGACGTTGGCCTGGGCGACCTCGTCATTTCTACTGCCACGGTGCGGGAGGACGGGACCTCCCTCCAGTATGTGCCGCTCAACTACCCCGCCGTCGCAAACTTCCATCTCACCATGGCGCTCTGGGAGGCGGCGAAGAAGCTGGGCTATAAGACCCACCTGGGCATCACGCAGACGAAGGACGCCTTTTTCACCGAGGAGGATGACCCGAAGCTCCCGCAGTATGATGAGATCCGTGCCAGGTGGAAAACCTGGCAGAAGGCGAATGTGCTCGCCAGTTCTATGGAATCATCGGCGATTTTCGTGATCTCTTCATTCCGCGGGCTCAGGGCGGCGGAGATCCTCGCGGTCATCGGCTCCACCATCACGGGCGAGATGATTGTCAAGAAGGTAGGGATCGAGGAGATGATCAAGACCGCCGTCGAGGCGATCAGGATCATCGCCGCACGCGATAAAGCGGGTAAATAAACTCCCCTTATTTTTGGAATTTGGGGTTTGGGTTTTGGGATTTTAAAAAATCGCCCCTCCATGTCTGAAGGGGCGATTATGTTGCTGCTTTCTTTGAGGGCCCAGGCGAGCTATACTTCAACCTCTTTCGGCAGCGTCATCTTCTCGTTCGCCTTGAGGAGCTTCGCAGCCACGGGGCGCTTCAGCGTCCCGCCGATGAGATCGAGAAGGTACTTCTTCACGACGGTGTCCCAGTATTTCCTCGTCATATAGAAAACGCGGGATCCGCCGAGCTCATGCTGGTACTCAGGCCAGGGATAAGAGGGCTGCGCCATTCCGACTCCCCAGCGCTTCCAGCCGTTGTAGCTCTCATAGGTCGCCCACCACTCCTTTTGCCCGAGGACTTCAAAGGCATACTCGGCCTTGGCATAGTACATGATGGCGCCGATCCTTAACCCGCGTTTCATGGCGAGCGAGTGGAGGCTGATCGAGATGTCGTCGTTCAACATGCGGCCGTTCGCGAAGCCGACCCATTCGCCGTCAATAAGGCCGAGGAGCTGGTAAGGGTCTTTCAGCCTGTTCCTGTACCAGCCGAGTATTTCCGCGTACACCCTCACGCCGACGATGTCGTAGAAGTCGTGGTCCACGTCGAGCATCTTCTTGATGAACTCAAGCATCTTCGGGACTTCTTCCCGCCGGGCTTCGCGGATCAGCATCTCCGAACCGTCCTTGAGCTTCACGCAGCTCGGCACGTACGGGGGCATCGTGCTGGGCGGCGGGCTGAGCAGCGGCTCGATCTCGCGCACGTCGAATGTGATCTTCTCCTGTGATACCTTCTCCGGTGGTTCTCTGAGCATTGCGACCTCCTTTACGGTGTTGAATCGGGCATGGGCCCTCCCCGATTGCCCTCTGGCCGCGCCGTACTACGGCGCGCTGCCCTGATATGAAATCAAAACCCTCCGCGCCGGTCAAACGAATTATGCCTGGGGATGTAATGGGTCAGTTATGGGGGGAATGAAAAGGTTATCCACGGATTTCACGGATTTTCACGGATTTTATTGAAAGGAATTTCAGCAGCTTTTGAATCCGTGTTAATCTGTGTCAATCCGTGGATGAAAGAACACTATTTGCATGGATCCGCTCCCCCCACGTAACTGAGGCATTACCTGGGGGTATGAGCCCTGAATATAAAGAATACCTCCCCCTCTGATGGGGGAGGCCAGGTGGGGGTGGATTTGTAGAGGTTGCCTGACTGCTGGCAGACATCCATGTCCACCTACGAGGTGGAATGCATTGTTGATTAAAAATGCGCCTTGGAGGGTAATGCCTCAACTATAAGAGGGGTGCTGAATTATGATTGATGTTGATTAGGTTGCCGGATAAAATTCTAAAAGGCACGCAGAGGGGAATCAACCGAGTGGCCATTCCCGCAGGGCGGGACTGCCGCCTTGCCGGCGCGGATGCGCGAACGCTCACGCATTCGCTTCTCCCCGCGCCCCGCTCAGCGGGATCGCCGCTCAATTCCGTCGTTAGCCCTCTATAAAGAGGGGCAATCATGCAAAAGAAAGCTAGCGTCAAAAAAGGGGACAGGCTACTTTTTAGCCTGTATCTCCCTAGCTTTGAGAGAGTTATGAATCGTTTTAGCTGAAAATCAACCTATTTGAAAATAACTCAGGTAACATAAACGCTCAGACGTATTAGATATCATCCTTGCCTTAAACATGTTATGGATAAATTATTAAAGCTTTGCAACATACAGATGCACTGGATGGGCGGAAATATTTAAGTTATAACATTTTGGCCGCCAGTGTGATCCGTAAAACGTCTGCATTATTCTTAATCCGTGAGGAACCTGGCGGGGGGTTTGTAGAGGCCGCCCGAGATTTCGACGAGGTCGGCAATGCTTCTTGCGGCGAGGAGTGAGTGATGCGCCTCTTCCTTGTTGACCCCGATATCTTCCGGGTAAAAAACGATCTTCTCACCCCGCAACTTCGCGGTCTCCTCTTTCTTCTGCTTCCTCCCGACAGGCGTGTCGCCGGCCACCGCGCGGATGGCCGCCTGCCGCGTTGAGAGATTCGGGCAGCGGTGCAGAACCGCGATGCCTTTTTCGGTCACGATGTGGGTGATCACGTCGCCGTAGAGCATGATCGGCGGCAGTGAGAAGAAGCCCTGCTCGAAGAGATTCTCCGCATCGAGTTTTTCGACGAAGACGGGGATGCCTTTCTTTTCGCTCTGCGTCGGCGTTATCTGTACCACGAGCTTTCGCCCCCGCGGCAGGCCACCCACGGCCCGCGTGGAGCAGCTGTCCTCGCGCCCTGCCATGAGCCAGGCGCCGCTCACGTGACGCCGGCCACCGGGATTATCGCCGAGGTTGGGTGCGCCACCGAAACCGGCGATGCGGGTGGCTGTGGCAGTTGAGCTGTTTCCGCTTTCGTCAATCTGGAGCGTGAGCCCCACGAACATATCGATCGCGTAAAGGCCTGCGACATGCGAGAGGAGCCGGTTAGAGCGCATGCTGCCGTCGGATCCGGTGAAGAAGATGTCGCTCCGGGCTCGGACATAATCCTCCATCCCCGGCTCGCTGCCGAATGAGTGAACGCTCTGCACAAATCCTGCCTCGATCGCCGGGATCAGCGTGGGGTGGGGGTTGAGGACCCAGTGCGTGCATGCCTTTCCCTTGAGGCCCAATTTTTCCCCATAGGTGGGGAGCAGGAGTTCGATCGCCGCCGTCCCGTGGCCGATGCCATGATTGAGGCTGGTAACCATGTAGGGGAGGTAAATTCCCTTGAGGGCGAGCATGGCCATGAAGATCTGCATTTCGGTTATCTTCGCGGGGTCGCGTGTGAAGAGCGGTTCTATGTAGGGCGAGGAGCCACAGGGGATGACGAAGTCAACCTGGTCTCCGGGGATATCGACGCGTGGCAGCGCGTCGGTGATCTCTCGCACCTGGGCGATCACGATCCCCTGTTTGAAGGCGGTGGCCTCGGCGATGGTCGGCGTCTCCTCAGTGTTGAAGCCCGTGAAGAGGTTGCCCCGGGCATCGGCGAGCTCCGCGGCGATGAGGGAGACGCGCGGCGTGAGGTCAACGAGGTAGCGGCCGAAGAGCTCGAGGTAGGTGTGGATAGCCCCGATCTTCACCTTGCCCTCATTCATAATGCGCGCGAGTTCCGTCACCTGGGGGCCGGAGAAGGCGAAGTCGAGGTCGCGGCCAATGCCCCGCTCGAAGACGGCAATGTGCTCGGGGAGCGCAATCGAGGACTGCACCATATGGAGGCCGTTGATTCTGCGCGGGTCGAGGCCCGCGAGAATCCGCGCAAGAAAATCAGCCTGCTTCTGGTTGTTCCCCTCTATGGTGACACGGTCGCCGGGGCGTATGACGGCGTAGAGCAGATCAGCAGCTTTATCACGGGGGATGACTTTTGAGCCGTCCGGTGAAAGGGGCCGTGCCGCAACGCAGCGCGTCTCTTTGTCGCGGGCCAGGCACCGGTAATCCTTACCTGCCATGGGGATTATTCTCCTTCACGTTAAACCACATGTAAACACCGGTACAACACTTGTAACCGCGGATTGCGCAGACTGCGCGGATTAAAATCATTCCAACACCCGGCAACCAGAGACTCTGTTGACGCTATAACTATCTGTGTTCATCTGTGGCTAAAATTGAAAATCCTGTGTATCTGTGTGCATTCTGTTCCTTATTTCTTTGAATATCTCCCGGCGAATTCGGTGAGGGCCTCGCGGAAGCAGTCCATGTTCGCGCGCAGGATCCCGGCGCCGATCTGGCCGATCCCGGGATTTTTGTGCGCCACGCCGGTGTTGATGATCGGCGTGATGCCCGTCTCGACCACCTTGCGTATGTCAACACCCGCGGGCGTGCCGCGGAAATTGAGGGCGGGGAGCTGAAAGTCCCTGTGGATCCCCCAGCAGATCTCGTACATCTCCTTCGTGTAGCGGATCGCGTCGGCGGGGATTCCTCCAATGAACTTCACAATCGCCGGCGCGCTCGCCATGGCGAAGCCCCCGATTGCCGCAGTTTCGGTGATCGTACTATCGCCCAGATCAAGGCAGCCATCCGCCGCGCTATAACCGGGGAAATACAGCCCCTTCGGCTCTCCCGCGGGCGCGGTGAACCAGCGATCGCCAAGACCTGCCACCCTGATGCCGATCTCCACTCCATTTCTGGCCATAGCGCACATGACGGTGCTGTACGGGAGCCCTTTAATGGCGTCAACAGTCGCCTTGGATGCGGCCATGGAGAGATTCAGAAAGAAATGATCGTTACCGCTGATGAACTGGAATATCTGGCCGAACGTCTCCTTGTCAAGGTCGGTCGAGAGCAGGTGAGGAGTGATGGCGCGGAGGAAGAGGCCCGTCGCAGCCACGTTGCGGTTATGGCACTCGTCGCCCATGAGGAGCGCGTGCGCAATGAGGCTCTTGATACTGATTCCTCCGGAGCGCTTGATTGCCTTCGCCAGCGAGGGGGCGAGCATTTTCTCTATCCATTTCAGCTTCTCTATGACCTCCGGCCCGCAGGCACCGAAGCGGAGCACTTTGCCCAGGCCCTCGTTTATGGTGGCGAATGCCCGGTTGCCCTGAGATTTGTTCTCAATGCAGAATACCCACATTGAAGGAGAAATGATGCCGGCCATCGGCCCGACGGCGTTATGATGATGGCATGGGGAGAACTCTATCTCCCCGCTCGCGGCGAGTTTCTCAGCCTCTTTGATCGATTTCGCTTTGCCCTCGTAGATCATGGCTCCTGCGATGGCGCCGCGCATGGGGCCGCACATCTTCTCCCATCTGATGGGGGGGCCTGCGTGAAGGATTACATTCTCTTTCATCCCCGGGATTGCCTCGCGCGCGGGACGGAGGTCGACGAGGACTGGCCGGGCATCAATCATCATCTCGAGCGCGGTATCATTTGCCCTGTTAATCTTCTCTTCAAACGGCCGCAGGGAATCGAGCGCGGCGAGCATGCGCGGGTCGCCCCCCGCGGGAGGACGCCAGTCAACGTGGAGCGCCTCAGTCCCCTGTGCGGCAAGTGCATCGGTGAACGACCTGAGTCCCATGCTGATGACCGAGAGTTTGTCCTCCCATAATTCATTGACCCTATTTGCCTTCATGTGTATTTCCTCTATGAATGATGAGATTGATCCACACCGCGGATTGTGCGGATTGAGCGGATTTTTACCGCTGGAGACACTGAATCAATTAACCTCGATTATTCATCTCCTTATTGTAGGGGTTCGATTTATCGAACCCGAGTTAAACGCGGGCTTGATCAATCAAGCCCCTACAATTCAATGTGTCATCGAATATGGACATCGGCCTTATCTGGCGTTGATGAATAGATCAGGTTAAAAGATATTATTGTTCAGTGTTCTCAGTGCCCTCACTGGCTAAATTTTTGCAAATCAGCATAATCTTCTCAATCCGCGGTTATGATACGATAAGCCCCGCCAGCCGCGCCGCCTGGGCATTGGTCGGGGCAATCAGCACGCCCGCATCCTCCAGCGCGGCCTTCTGCCTGGAGCGGTTCTGCGGGTCGCTGTCGGTGCCGGTGATGGAGGCGACAAATGGGAGCGCTCGGCCGCTGGCGCCGGCGAGCCCCCGGCCCTTCTCGATTGCCGGAACGAGCTCTCGCGCGGGGTCGGGGTGCGACCCGTAACCCAGCACGACGTCCAGGAGGACGACCGCGGTCCCGGCGTCTTCGGCTTCCTGCATGATCCGCTCGCACCTGAGCGTGTAGTCAATCATAGGGTGCGGCCTGCCGCGAGTGAACTCATCATCGCCGAGATCCACGAGGCAGTGTCCCACGCTCTTCTTCGAGTCTTTGAGTTTCAATTCAGGTTTCAATGGCGTATTGGAGTGGCAGTCGCCGACCACCCCCTGAAGGATCAGGAGGGCTTCATCCGCGAGTGTGCCGCCGGAGTAGAGCCCCCGGACATATTTCTGTCCCGGTTTCAATGCCTTTCCTGCCTCCTTTGCCCGCGATTGAAGTTCGGGGAAGATTCCGGCGGGGGTGTGCTTCTTCTCTTCGAGGAAGGCGACCGCCATCAGGGCTGCCCCTTCCAGAGTCGGAGAGAACGCGAGACCACGCTTCGCTGCCTTTGCGGGGTCCCCCTTGAGAAAATTGACAATGACGGGCTTTGGGCACTGTTTCGCCCTGTCGAGGATTTTCCGGGCGACGTGTGGGGCGGGAGGCTTTGAAATCAGGACGATGAGTTTTGTATCCCGGTCAGCATCAAGGGCGTCAATACCCATGAGCATGCTGACGCCGCCCACCTCTTCCCTGAGGTCACGGCCGCCCAGACCGATGGCGTGCGTGATGCCGTGGCCCATGTTTGAGATGATGCAGCTCACCTCCTGGATACCTGTCCCCGAAGCGCCCACGATGCCGACGGGCCCCCGGTTGATCACGTTCGCGAAGCCGAGCGCCACGCCGCCGATGATCGCGGTGCCGCAGTCGGGCCCCATGACGAGGAGCCCGAGGTCGCGCGCTTTAGTTTTGAGCGCGATCTCATCTTCGATCGTCACGTTATCGCTGAAGATCATCACGTGGAGACCGCTGTTGAGTGCTGCCTCAGCTTCTCTGCGCGCATAGGCGCCGGGGAGAGAGATGAAGAGCAACTTCGCCCCGGGGCAGAGTTCGCGGGCGCGCGAGAGAGAATGCGGCGGCGCCTCTTCGGTCGGGGCGGCTGTCTCCTCGCGCCCCGTCAGCATCTTTTCAACCACGGCGATGGCGTTCTGTATGGTCTCGCTGTCGTGTGCCTCGACCGCAACGATGATGTCCATAGGGCCGGCCGCGCGCCCGGCATCATTGAGGAGCCCGGAGGCCTTCATGAGTTCTTTGTTCGCATCGGTCCCCATCATCGCCGCAACCTCTTTCACCCCCGCGCCGCCCTTTGCCCGCGCGGCGATAGACATGAGCATGACAGAATCGACGTAGCGGTTTTTTATCACGATAGCACGGAGCATGGTGCACCCCTCAGGAATCATCGGATAGATGCGGCGAGTATATAGCAAAGGCGTGAGGGCCGCAAGGCAAAAGGCCCCTTGTGTCAGAAGGCCCCTTGGCAAAAGGCCCCTTGTGTCAGAAGGCCCCTTGAGTTTCGCCGTTTTCCATGGAAGCGGCCTCAACGTGTCACCACAGAGGGCACAGCGCGGCCTTTGGCCGCTCCGGCATAGGCAGGGAGCACGGAGGACACGGAGAAGTTCAAGAGTTTAACCGCGGATTATGTTGATTCCGCGGATTAATTCTCACCACAGATGAACACAGATACACACGGATTATTTCTTGTTCGAGAAACCAGAAACGAGAAACTGTCATTGCTGCTTTAAAGATCTCCGTGGTGAAACATCATTTCCGGGGCTATGTATGATATAGTGGTAATTTCACTTGGGGATTTTTGTATGTCTTTACTGTACGCGTATTGGGTGGTATAGTCGGCGGTACCGGTGCAAGGATCGCGCTGAGGAGAGGCAGATATTCCGCTCGTATGGTTGCGGAAGTAACGTAAAGGAGAACTGAAATGAAAGAGAATGCACGGTCTACGACGGGAACCAGCGCGAGGGTAAGAGATGTATCGCCTCTCAGCGGGATGTGCCCGATCTGTATCAGGGAATGCAAGGTGTTGTGTGAGATAGGCAAGAGTGCGTTCCGGGGCAGAGAAGTCCTCTACCCGGAGGTGGAGCGGTTCGGGGAATCAACCGCCGCCTCCAATAAAGACTACGGCCTCAACTGGAGCGACTTGCAGGTAATGGTGGAGGTGCGGGGGGCGAAGGGGATAGAGGAGGATTCGGACAAGGCGCTCTTCCCAAATGTTGATGTTTCACAATCCCTGGGTGGAGTGAAGGTGAAGATACCGCTCATTATCCCCGGCCTCGGCTCCACCGACGTGGCGAGGAGGAACTGGCTCGGTCTCTCCATGGGAGCGGCCATCTCCGGTGTCATTGATATCATCGGTGAAAATGTGTGCGGCATGGATGAGGAGGCCAAGTTCGACTCAAAGGATATGGTGCAGGATTCGCCCCAGCTCAGGTTCCGCGTTGACCACTACCGCGCGTTCTGGGATGGAGCGTTCGGAGACATCGGCGTCCAGACTAACGTAGAGGATCAGCGGAGCGGCGTGGACCTGTACGCGATCAAGAAGCTCGGCGTAAACATCATCGAGCGGAAGTGGGGGCAGGGTGCGAAGAATATCGGCGGCGAGGTCAGGATCAAGAGCCTGGAGAAGGCGATCATGCTCAAGAAACGCGGCTACGTGGTCATCCCTGATCCCGAAGACGAAGCGGTACAGGAGGCGTTCGCGAAGAAGGTATTTGATACGTTTGAGCGGCACTCACGCGTGGGGATGCCTGAATTCAAGGGATTTGTGGAGGACGTTAAATGGCTGAGGAGCCAGGGCGCAAAAAAGGTGTTCATGAAAACCGGCTCCCCGAATCCGTACGCCATCGCATTCATCCTGAAGTGCGCCTCGGAGGCGAAGGTTGACCTGCTGACCCTCGACGGAGCGGGCGGGGGGACCGGTATGTCGCCGGTGCCGATGATGCAGGAGTGCTCTACCCCGACGATCTATCTCGAGTCAATTGTCCTCGAGGGAGTGAACATATTGAAGAAGAAGAGGAAGTACATCCCCGACATCGTGATCGCCGGCGGGTTTGTCAACGAGACTCAGATTTTCAAGGCCATTGCCATGAGCAACTTCGGGCAGGGCCCATGCGTGAAGGGGGTGGCGATGGCGAGGGCTCCGATCACGGCGGCAATGAAGGCGGACTATTTCACCAAGCTCGCCGAGGCCGAGGACTTGCCCCACGCGTTCAGGGACAGGTACAGTGATAATCCAGATAAATTTTTTATCACGATGACAGAGCTGAAGTCAAAATACGGGAAGGCGATCGGCAAGGAGCTCCCCTGGGCGGCCATAGGTGTCTACACCTATTTCGACAGGATCAAGGTGGGGTTGCAGCAGCTCGTCGCAGGATGTAAGAAATTTAAATTGAATTTGCTCGGCCGCGAAGACCTCGCCTCGCTCACCCCGCTGGCGAGGGACGTGACCGGAATCCCCATGATCCATGAATTCAACAAGAAGGCGTTCGAGGACATACTGGATTTCTAGGCCAACCTCTTCGGCCCTTTCATGGGGGCTGTTCATTCAGGATCAAAGGCGTCTGCGCTCTCAGAGCAGTGCATGGCCGGTGTGCGGAGCGGAGGCAGTGTTTAATCTCCCCCGTTCACGTGAATGGTTTCGTGCATCACGCGATATTCGCATTCCAGGCTAAAACGCATGGCGGTCTCGTGGGTGGGGATGCCGTCCGCGTCCCAGCTGCGGAGCGCGTAGAGTTCGGTGACCATCCTGTCCACATCGGGCAGGACTCCCTTCGCCCTCCCGCTCGGCCGCGCGTGAGTCGCGAGGCGGGGCGGGAGTTTGTCGTCCTTCCTCCGTATGCCGAGCCGGACGTTGTACATCCGCTTCAGGTTGATGAGCCGCTCGGAGACGTGGAGAAGGTCATGCATCGTCGTGTTCCAGCCTGCCACGTAGTTGAGCCAGCCGCTTATCCATTGGGGTCCAACGCGCCCGAGAAATAAGAATTTGCAGAGGCCGAGGGGATTGAAGAGTCCCTGAAAATTCTGCGTATCATAGCAGATCCTGCCTTTTCCCTCGCTCGTATGTGGATCGGGCGGGGTGGTGTATCCCATGTCGGCGAGCGGGACGCCGCGGCCCAGGAAATAGCTCAGCGCTTCAAGGTGGCACGCACCGCGGTTTCCCGTGGCGTAGTTCGCCGCCATGCAGGTGAAGGCGCGGGGGTCATGGTAGGGGTACTCGAGGCCCTTGGTGTGGACAGCCCACTGTTCTGAACCCTTGTCCAGTTTCTCGGCGGCCCGTTTCACCCCTTGTCCGAGGAGCGTGGCCAGCGTACCGCTGCGGGCGCCGATGCGGCCGACCAGCTCGACCACGGCGGGGGCGTTCCCCCAGGTGAGTTCAAGCCCGTCCGTATCCTTTTTATTGATGACCCCCTTCACGTAACACTCTATAGCGAACGCGACCGCGCCGCCGCATGAAATGGTATCCATCCCGAGCCGGTTACACGTCTCATTCGCCGCCATGATCGCCTCATAGTCGTCGACCAGGCACATGGACCCGAACGCGGCGAGCGTTTCGTATTCCGGAGCGTGGCCGAAGAGCGGCGCGTACGGTCCCGAGTCCACCTTGATGATTTTGGCGCAGCGGATGGGACAGCCGAAGCATGCGTAGTGGCGCTCGAGCGTCTTGGGGAGAAATGTCTGCCCGCAGATTTTTATCGCCTGCTCCTTCCAGCTCCCCTCGTACCAATTTTTTATGGGGAGGTCGCCGTGGAGTTCCACGGCCTCGACGCCCCCCGCCGTGGAGAAATCAGTGAGTCCCTTGGCGGCCTCTAAGATCTTGGGTATCTGCTCCTTGAGGGCGGCTTTCAAACCCTCCGGATCTTTCACCGGAAGCTTCTTGTTCCCGTGGACCACGACTGCCTTGAGCTTCTTCGAGCCCATCACGGTCCCCATGCCGCAGCGGCCGGCGGCGCGGGCGATATGGCCGTCGAACATAATCGAAGCAAAGAGCACACCCTTCTCGCCGGCAGGGCCTATCGCGGCAACGATTGCCTTCTCATCCGTCTCCGCCTTTAACCGTGTGCTCGTCTCAAAGGTGTCAAGGCCCCAGAGGTGCGACGCGTCGCGGATCTCGGCTCTGTCTTCGTTGACCCAGAGGTAGACGGGTTGTGGTGATGCCCCGGTGAAGATGATGCCGTCCCACCCTGTTGCGGTGAACTGCTGGTGGAAGTGCCCGCCGGCTGCGGATTCTCCCCAGATGCCCGTGAGGGGGGAGCGGGCGCAGACATTGAACTTGCTGTCGCCGGGAAGGACGAGGCCGTTAAACAGGCCGCGGATGAAGATGAGGGAGTTCTCCGGATCGAGCGGCTCGCGTATGATGTCCAGCTCGTCGTACAACATCTTGGCAGCCAGGCCGCTGCCGAGAAGAAATTTCCTGAACTGCTCCTCGGGAATCGACTTCTGGCCTATGGCACCTGTGGTGAGGTCAACGGTGAGCAGCTTGCCCCAGAAACCGTAGCCCATTGGTGTGTGTACCTCCTGAATAGTCCTCTCAAATTGTCAGAACAATATTATAATGCGAAATCTAATGTAGTCCACCGCTTTAGCTGCTTGGATTTGTACGGGGACAATCCACAGCCGAATCCACAGGCTAGAATCAAACAATTTTTGTAGCCGACTCTTAAGTGTCGGCTACACCTGTGGATAACTTTGTCGTCATAAGGCATGTAGCCGAGACGTAAGTCTCGGCTACGTTTTCGATGATCGAGATGGACAGTCTTATCGCCGAGGCTGGCAGAGCTCGATGAGCACCTTGCCGGTGGAGGAGGGGTGAATGAAGGCGACTTCGTACTCATTTCCCCGCGGGGTCGGCTGCTGATTGACGAGCTGTACCCCTTCGGCGCTGAGTTTTTTAAGCGCCTCTCGTACATTATCCGTGCGCAGGGCGATATGGTGTATCCCCTCGCCTCTTTTCTCGATGAATTTCGCGATCGGACTATCCGCGCCGAGCGCCTCCAGGAGCTCAATTTTTACCTCGCCAACCCATATCATCGCCACGCGCACCTTCTGCTCCGGCACCTTCTCGATGCGGATATTCTTGAGGCCAAGGAGATCCCGGTACAGGGGGAGCGAATCCTCGATCTTCCTCACCGCGATTCCGATATGGTCGATTTTGGTAATCATGATTCACGAGCTCCGGTTGAGGGTTTTTACCTTAAGAACGAGTGGGCACCGTGTGCACACTCCTCATCCCAACCTCCTGACAATTTCCTCAGCGAGGGAATAGGGATCGGTGGAGCATCGCATGAGTTGTTCGGCGTACTGTTCCAGTTCCGAATCCTCAGGGATCCGCGCGCACGCAGTTTCGTAGAGCTTTCTGCAGATGATGTCCCGGAGCTGACGTGTGGCGGTCTCCAGTTTTTTTCTGGTGAGGACGCCGGTCGATTCCATGGCGCGACGATGCGCCTCAATTGCGGCCGCGAGCTCATCGATCCCCTTCCCATCCCGCGCAACCGTTCTCACGACGGGAACCCGCCACGCTGCCGCGGGTTTCATGCCGACAATCATCTCGATGGATTTGGACGCGTGCTCCGCATCGGGGAGGTCAGCCTTGTTCATGACGACGATGTCGGCGACCTCGATCACTCCCGCCTTGAGCGCCTGGATCTTGTCTCCCGTGGCGGGGGTGCAGACGAGGATGGTTGTGTGCGCCAGGTGCGCCACCTCGACCTCGCTCTGCCCGACGCCGACGGTCTCCACGATGACGGGATCGCAGCCATACGCTTCGAGAACGCGGACGGCGTCAGCGGTCGCCCGGTTCAGGCCCCCGGGCCAGTTGCGATTCGCCATGCTGCGGATAAAGACATTGCTATCCGTGGCGTGCCGCTGCATGCGGATGCGGTCGCCGAGGACAGCTCCTCCGCTGAAGTGGCTGGAGGGGTCAACGGCGAGCACGCCAAGCCGGAGGCCCTTTGAGCGGTAGTGTGCGATGAGATGATCGGCGAGCGTGCTCTTGCCGGAGCCTGGCGAGCCGGTGATGCCGATGAGGTAAGACTTCCCGGTGTGCCGGTAGAGTTCTTTCAGTTCCGCGGCGGCGCGTGGGTCGCCGTCCTCGATAAAGCTCAGGAGGCGGCTCGTTGCTCGGAGATCGCTATTCAGTATATCGCTGGCAAGTCCCATGGGGATAATATCTCCACATACCAAGGTGGAAAAAACATGAATCTATATGCCGCTTTCGGCCAAGCTCGAAAAATGTCCACCTACGAGGTGGAATGGAGGGGGCTTTATGATTGATGCTTTGGCATAAAAGAACCAGGATATCGGCCATCATTACGAAATTCCACCTACGAGGTGGAATTTCTTTGCTTTAGAAAATCGATGATGTCTGATGTCATCGTGCCCGGTCCGAAGATTTCCGCGATGCCCGCCTTCTTCAATGAGCGGATATCCTCTTCCGGGATGATGCCTCCGCCAAAAACCAAGATATCCGGCGCCCCCTTCGCTCTGAGAAGTTCGACGACTTTCGGAAACAGCCTGCTGTGGGCGCCGGAGAGGCAGCTCAAACCAACCACGCGCACGTCCTCCTGAATCGCCGTGTTCGCGATCTGCTCCGGTGTCTGGCGGATGCCGGTGTAGATCACCTCCATCCCGGCGTCGCGCAGGGCGTGGGCGATCACGATGGCGCCGCGGTCGTGGCCGTCCAGCCCCGGTTTGGCGATGAGAACCCTGATCGGCTTACTCATTGACGCACTCCTTGCAACAGGATTCATCCAGATACGTATTGTAAAATAATTTTCAGGATTGGAACAGGATACACGTAGATGCGCATTGATTATCCCCCCTCACCCCGCCCTTCCCTCGGCTTCGCTCGGGACAAGATTCCCGCGAGGGGAGAGGGAAATGATAAAGGATCTGCGTGTATCTGCATGCATGCTGTTCCTGATTTATATTGTAGTTCCCGGCCGGTATTCGCCGAAGACCGCCCTGAGCCGGTCGCAGATCTCTCCCACGGTGGCGTATGATTGTACCGCGGCGAGGATTGGCGGCATGAGGTTCTCCGCGCTGCGAGCAGCGTGCTCAACCGCATCCAGAGCCCGCGTGACCGCACCCCTGTCCCGAGATGCCTTCAGCCTCGCGAGCGTGCGGCGCTGCTTCTCTTCTGTTTCGGGCGTGACGCGCAACAGGCCGCCGGCCCCCTCACTGTCAGAGGTGTACTGGTTGAGGCCGACCACGATCTGCTCCTTGCGCTCGACCATCTTCTGGTATTCATAGGCGCTCGTCTGGATCTCGCGCTGGATGTAGCCGTTCTCGATCGCCTTGAGCGCGCCGCCCATCCCGTCAATCTCCTTGAGGTACGCGCGCGCCTCCTGTTCAATCCGGCTGGTGAGGTGCTCCACGTAGTAGGAGCCCCCGAGCGGATCGACGGTTTCGGCGACGCCGCTCTCCTCGGCGATAATCTGCTGTGTCCTCAGCGCGGTGCGAACGGACTCCTCTGCCGGGAGGCACAGGGCCTCGTCGCGCGAGTTTGTGTGCAGGCTCTGGGCGCCGCCGAGGACCGCGGCGAGCGCCTGGATCGTGATGCGCACGATATTGTTGTCGGGTTGCTGGGCGGTGAGCGTGGAGCCGCCGGTTTGCGCGTGGAAGCGGAGCATGAGCGAGCGCGGATCGTCTGCCCCGAACCGCTCGCGCATAATCCTCGCCCACATCCTCCGCGCCGCACGGAACTTGGCAACTTCCTCGAAGAGATTGTTGTGGGCATTGAAGAAGAATGAAATCCGCGGTGCGAAGGCATCCACATCAAGCCCTGCCGCGATTGCCGCCTCGACGTACGCGATCCCGTCAGCGAGGGTGAAGGCGAGCTCCTGCACGGCGGTGGACCCCGCCTCGCGTATGTGGTAGCCGCTCACGCTTATCGCATTCCAGCGGGGGATTTCGCGGCTGCAGAAAGAGACGATATCCGTGACGATGCGCATCGCCGGCCGCGGCGGAAATATATAGGTGCCGCGGGCAACATACTCCTTCAAGATGTCATTCTGGGTAGTGCCCCTCAGGAGGGCGCGCTGAACGCCCTGCTTCTCAGCGACGGCGATGTACATGGCCACGAGGATGGCGGCGGTCGAGTTGATGGTCATGGAGGTGCTCACCCTGTCCAGCGGAATTCCCCTGAACAGGGTTTCCATGTCATCGAGAGAATCCACGGCGACGCCAACCCTCCCGACTTCTCCTTCGGCGAGAGGGTGGTCGCTGTCGTAGCCGATCTGCGTGGGAAGATCGAACGCGATGGAGAGGCCGGTCTGGCCCTGCTCGAGGAGGTAGCGGTATCGCGCATTTGACTCCTCCGCGGTTCCGAACCCCGCATACTGGCGCATGGTCCACAGGCGGCTCCTGTACATGGTGGGCTGCACGCCGCGGGTGAACGGAAACTCGCCCGGGAATCCGATGTCCCTCAAATAATCGAGGCCGGCGACGTCGGCAGGGGTGTAGAGGAGATCGACGGGTGTGCCTGAGGATGTTGTGAAGATCGGTTTCCGTTCGCCGATTTTCGCGCGCGCTTCCTCTACCGCGCGCTGCCAGCCGGCCTTTGCGCCGGTGATGTCGTTGGGCATGACCGCCTCCGCTCCCATGCATTATACATAATCCGCAGCGGGCGATTCTTTAAAAAAGTAATCCCTCGTCATGCAGGGGATAGCGCGTGGTGAAGATTTTAGTGAGCTCTCTGTCGTCTGTGTCCCATACGCGAGTCACTATGCGGCTCCCTGTGTAGCTGAGGGATTGGGCGGGGATCGGATTGGAGCATTGACGTGGCGGCGGTCTAAGATTCTTCCGGTGTGGAAGATCGGGACGCAGATCAGATAACACCCTGTGCCCTCATGGCCTGGATGTCGGCGGCTGAGTAGCCGAGGCTTTCGAGTATGGCATCGGTGTGCTCACCGAGGCAGGGTGGGGGATTTTCTATCGCCCCCGGCGTATCTGAGAGCTTCACGGGGATCCCCGTCTGTTTGATTTTTCCGAGCGTGCGGTGGTTCACGATGGTCACCATCTCCCTCGCAGCTGTCTGCGGCTGGGCGAGCGCTTCCTCGACAGAGAGGATCGGGCCTGAGGGGATTCCATTCTCTTCAAAGAGCGTGAGCCAGTATGCGCTCTCCCTCTTTCCGATCTCCTCCTGGATGATCGGGAAGAGGCGATCGCGGTGCTGCACGCGAGTGGGGTTTGTTGAATACTCGGGATGATTGCGGAGTTTGTCGAGGCCGAGGAGCGCGCAGAATTTCTGCCAGAGTCTGTCATTGCCGACCGCGATGGTGAGGTAGCGATCGCGCGCCTTGAATGTCTCGTAGGGGCAGATGGTGGGATGCTGGTTCCCTTTCCGCGTGGGCGACACGCCGGTCATGAAGTAGATCCCCGCCTGAAAGCTGAGGAGGGAAATCTGGCAATCGAACATCCCGACATCCACCAGTTGCCCCCTCCCTGTCTTCTCCCGCGCATAGAGCGCGAGCACAATCCCCTGGACCGCGTAGAGGCCTGCAGCGAGGTCGGCCTGTGAGACCCCCACCTTGTACGGGGGGCCCCCCGCGTCGCCGGTGAGGCTCATGATTCCACCGAGACCCTGGATGGCAAGATCGTAGCCCGGTTTCGCTGACCAGGGCCCCGTCTGGCCGAAGCCCGAGACCGAGGCGTAGATGAGGCGGGGATTGATTGTCGAGGCGGTTTCGTAGTCGAAGCCGAGTTTCTTAAGCGCCCCGGGGCGGAAGTTCTCAACAAGAATGTCGGATCGTTGTACCAGCCGGCGGATGATTTCCCGACCGTTGTCCGACTTGATGTCGAGCGTGATGCTCTTCTTGTTGCGGTTGATGCTGAGAAAATAGGCGCTCTCGCCTTTCTGGAATGGAGGACCGAACTCGCGTGTATCGTCGCCCCTGCCCGGCTGCTCGATCTTGATGACCTCTGCTCCCATATCCGCAAGGATCATCGTGCAGAAAGGCCCTGCAAGGACGCGGGTCAGATCAAGAACCTTGATGCCTTCAAGGGGTTTCATACCGTACTCCTTCCTCTATTTCAGGACGGTGCCGCGCGTGAACAAAGGGCTACCCGCCGCCCTCGATGGGGGGGCAAGCCTGCGGCCTGCGTGTCCGGCCCACGGCCGGGGCCGGCAGGGGCACAGGGTGGATTGATTATGATAAATGTCATATGGTCGGGCAAGGGAATAAATCGGGATGGTCGAGCGCCTCAATCATATAGAGCGAAGTAGAGAAAGCAGCAATAACATATTCACCACGGAGGCACGGAGCTCACGGAGATTATAACCACAGCAACAACAGTTTCTCCTTGCAGGAACTAGAAACGAGAAACTGTCTGTTTTATCTGTGTGTGTCTGTGTTCATCTGTGGTGGGAATTAATCCGCATCATCAGCGTAATCCGCGGTTTAACTCTTGAACTTCTCTGTGTCCTCCGTGTTTCTCCGTGCCCTCTGTGGTGAAACTATTGAAGGAGTGTGAGCAGAAATGGGGTAAATCCCTTGGGTATCGTGGCATTTACTCGGGGGTGTGAAAATGATATAGTAACTGCGTGGACTGGAGAAGGAGTCTCTCATGCGTTTGGATATATATCTTTTTGGTGATGAGCTGTTGCGGAAGCGGGCGTCGGATATCACCGACATCACCCCTGAGATTAGGCGTTTGGCGGAGGATATGCTGGAGACGATGTACTACCATGAGGGGCTCGGTCTGGCAGCTCCCCAGGTCGGCGTGCCCCTGAGGCTCACCGTGATGGATATCCGCCGGGACGGCAGCGGCAAGATCGTGCTCATCAACCCGGTGATCCGCGAGATTCGAGGGAAACAGGCGATGGAGGAGGGCTGCCTGAGTTTCCCTGACATCGTGGCGTCCATCGAGCGGGCCACTGAGCTCACGGTAGAGTTCATCAGCCTCTCCGGGAAGCGGAAGGAAAACAAGATGAGCGGCGTGGCGGCACAGGCGATCCAGCATGAAATTGACCATCTGGACGGCGTGCTGCTCATAGACAGGATGAGCGTGGCGCGCCGCGCGCTGCTCGCGGGGCGGTTGAGAAGATTGCGCAAGCGCGGAGCGGGGGGGGAGAGGCGATGAAGGGGTCAGGTCTACGCTTTACTATTAATCAGGAAGGGGAGAGGCGATGAGGGTGCTGGTAACGGGGGGGGCGGGGTACATAGGGAGCGTCACGGTTGCCGAGCTCCTCGCGCGCGGGCACGACGTCACCATCTATGACAATCTGGAGAAGGGGCATCGCAATGCGGTTCCGCCTGGAGCCCGCCTGATCGCAGATGATCTGTCGCGGAGGGAGCGCATTGAAGCGGCGCTCGGGAAATTCAAGATCGAGGCGGTGATCCACTTCGCGGCATACAGCCTGGTCGGGGAATCGGTGGAGCAGCCGGCGCTTTATTTTACCAATAACATCTGCAACGGTCTCAACCTGCTTGAAGCGATGCGGGAGGCGGGGACAGGCCGTATCGTGTTTTCATCCTCGGCGGCGGTCTATGGTACGCCGGAGCGGGTTCCCATAGGGGAAGATCAGCCTGCCATGCCGATCAACCCCTACGGCGAGTCTAAGTTGTATTTCGAAAGAATTCTGCACCGCTACCACTGTGCCTATGGTATGGACTGTGTTTCCCTCAGGTATTTTAATGCGGCAGGGGCAAGCGAAGCGCATGGCGAGGATCACGAGCCGGAGACCCACCTGATCCCCTCTGTGCTCAAGGTCGCCATGGGGCAGGCGGAGAGCGTGAGGGTATTCGGGAGCGACTATGCGACCGGCGACGGCACGTGTGTGCGGGACTACATCCATGTGAGCGATCTGGCCGACGCGCACGTCATCGCACTCGGCTGCCGCGGGGAGCGCGTGTATAACCTCGGGGATGGGAAGGGCTATTCGGTCCGTGAGGTCATAGAGACTGCGAGGAGGGTTAGCGGGAGGACGATCAGAGAGGAGATGGCTCCCCGGAGAGCGGGCGATCCGGCGGTGCTGATCGCGAGCCCTGAGAAGATACAGCGCGAGCTGGGATGGGCGCCCCGGCGGGTGAGGCTCGAAGAGATCATCGAGAGCGCGTGGCGCTGGATGCAGAAGCATCCGGAGGGATACCAGAAGTAAATCCCAAATCCCAAATCCAAAATCCCAAATGACAAATGGCAAAACCAAAAACCGAGGGGAGGAGTAAGGATTGAGCACTAAGTAGTAAACTTTATGCGTACAGATTAATCCTTAGCGCTTAATCCTCTTATGAGTCGGGTCAGGCATTTTCTTACGGATCTCTGGAAGAGCGCTTCTGATCTGCGGTTCTATCAGGAGGTTGCCGCGCTGCCGTTCGGCGCCGCATTTCGCCACCTCCTCACGGTGATGGGAGTCTTCGGCACGGTCCTCGCGGTGCTTGCAGTCGTGCAGTTGATTTTCATGAACAACCTCTGGCTCTGGTGTCGCGACAATCTCCCCCCGGTGACGATCCTCGACGGGGAGGCACACGCGGAGGTGGCGCAGCCGCTTATGATCGAGCGGAGGATAGGGGACAAGGCAAATTTTGCGGTGATCATTGACACCACGGGAAAAACAGA
>Ga0315281_10001498_pt1 | contig 34587 bp, 28 predicted proteins | sample YL17G07_0_MG_FD_204540 | JGI IMG/M metagenome (GOLD analysis project Ga0315281, IMG submission 204540) | Sediment microbial communities from Yellowstone Lake, YNP, Wyoming, USA - YL17G07_0 | ecosystem: Environmental > Aquatic > Freshwater > Lake > Sediment | place: USA: Wyoming | collected...
TGTAGCAGGGAATTCGCGCAGAATGCTGCGCGCCTGCGAAACGATCGCCCGATGCAGCGGGCGACGCGCCCTGCAAGGGGCCGACAGGCCGGGAGAGGGGAAACAGTGCCATGAATTATGAAAACAGTAATAGGCTATCTGCTAGCGATGACGCGGCTTGCCGACCATCGCTGTACGCAGAATCTCATTCAGCCTGCTCTGGTAACCCTTGCCCTGAGCTTTGAGCCAGGCCAGCACATCGGCATCAATCCGTATGGTTAGTTGCTGTTTGATCGGGCGGTAGAACTGTCCCCGGGCAGCGCCACGCCAATCCTTGGCGGTCGTGGCCGGAAGATCGGATAGGTTAATCTCGCTTTCCGGTTTGGCTGCCAATGCCGCCAGTTCCTTGCGAACGGCTTTAGGTACCTTGCTCATAAACTTTCCTTTCGGTCTTGGTGGCCTTTCGGGCCGAAATAATGCGAATGTGCTCTTCACCTTCCTCGGTCTCACGCCAGGTGTGCGCAACCAGCAGGAGCACCGCACCCCCGGCCATACCTATGGTTTGCCAGCGCAATTCTCCATCCACAACCCGGTCTTGTCTGGATAAGTGCAACGGATCATCGAACACGAGCCGGGCGGATTCGAAGCTCACGCCATGCTTTTTCAGGTTTGCCAGGCTCTTCCTGTCCTCCCAGACGATCAATGTTAGTAGTCCCGTATCTGTAGTTACAATAGTGTAACTTAAATAGAGAGGAAACTCCGCCGCTTCCCAGGAAATATAAGTGGCGAAGCCGGTGTCGGCGCTTCAACGGGCGGCTGCGTAGAAGGATGGGGGCTTTGTCGATGAAGGAGAAGCTCCCTATCGCGCTGGTGAATCAGTATCTCGATATCAAGCGCAGCGGGCGGTTGTAAAGGGCCAGTACCGTGACTCCGAAATATCGAAACATCAAACGGCGTCTTATTCCGCATGGCGGATTATCAGGCGAGATTTGAACAAACCTGATTTTGTCGTTCGCGCGCATGCGAGGGTATAGTGCATTCATTTCGTTACTTGATTCAACCTGGGTTATCCTGTGGCGTGCCTTGTGCCTGACAGACAAATGAAAAAAGCTTCATGTCCACCAGCGACAGCGACCTGCTGAAACTCCTCCAGACCATCCTTGACAATCTGCCCAGCGCGGTCAGCCTGATGGACAAGGATCTGAACCTTGTCGCCTGGAACGCCGAGCTCAAGCGACTGCTCGATTTCCCGGACGAACTGTTCGAGCCGGATGCGCCTAACCTGCACAAACTCGTTCTGTTCAATGCGCGGCGCGGGGAATACGGCCCCGGCGTGCCGGAGGAACAGGCCAATGCAATTATCGAGCGCGCCCGCAAGATGGAACCCCATGTCTTCGAGCGCACCCGGCCTGACGGCACCGCGCTGGAAATCCGCGGCCAACCCCTGCCCGGCGGCGGCTTCGTTTCCATCTATACCGACATGACGCAGCGCAAGCGGACCGAGGAAGAGATCCGCCATGCGGCCTCCTATTTCCGGGCGGTGCTGGACAATTTGCCGATCGGTGTTCTTGTGGCGGACAAGGAACTAAACTGCGTTTATTGGAACAAGCAGGGCAGAAACCTGTTCGACATTCCCGAAGATTTCGTTCTAAGGAAGGTTTCGCTTGAAGCAGTGCTGACACGCGTTGCCGAAAAAGGCGGCTACGGACCGGGCAATATCGAGGAGCGGGTCGCCAGGAGAATGGAGGTCATCCGCAAATTCGAGCCGCACACCGTCGAGTTGGAGCGTCTCAGTGGCGGCACGCTGCATGTGCGCGGCTCGCCCATTCTGATCGATGGCGTAACGGCTGGATTCATCCTGCTGCAGGAAGACATTACCGAGAGGAAGAACTACCAGAAGCAGCTCGAGCACCTGGCCACGACCGACCACCTGACCAACCTGCTCAACCGTCGCGCTTTTTTCGGCGCGATGGAAAAAGAGATACGACGTTCTCACCGCTACAGCCAGCCGCTCACCCTGCTGATGCTCGACGTCGATCACTTCAAGCGCGTCAACGACAGCTACGGCCACCCGGCAGGCGACGAGGTACTGCGCCAGATCGCCGTCACCATCAAGCGCCTGCTGCGCGACGAGGACCTGACCGGCCGGCTCGGCGGCGAGGAATTCGCCATTGCCCTGGTGCAGGCCCCTCTGGCCGCCGCGATCCATGTGGCCGAACGGCTGCGCAAGACAATCGGCGAGCTGGTCATCGATTTCGAGGGCAGGCAGATCTCCGTGACTGTCAGCATCGGCGTGGCCGAGTTCGGCACGGACGCCGACAACCTCACCCGCCTCGTCACGGTTACCGATGAGCGCCTCTACGCCGCCAAGCACTCCGGTCGCAACTGCGTCGTTAGCACCCAGGCCGTGGTGTAAGGTGAGGGATTCCGTCGTCCCAGCGGCGGCTGGGACCCAGTCCGCTACACCATCTGATCATACAAGCCGTTTCAATCAAGATCAGACGTCGCGCCTTTGTGGAACATGCCGTTTTTGCTTGCGAACAGGGTGACGCAAAACTGCTTTAAAGTGATGCTGGCGGGACTGGGTCCCAGCCTGCGCTGGGACGACGAATAGCCTTCAAGGGCGGATTAGCGTAGCGTAATCCGCCGAATGTGTTCCGTCATACGGCGCAATGCGCTTCGCTTATTGCGCCCTACAGGGGATGGATTCTGGCAACAAGCCGGATAGGCCAGGTTTATTCGGGCGCTGGGACGACGAATAGTTGAGAAATGGAATTACGTGACAGCGCGAAAAGGCAGCTTTACCGTGAACGTGCTGCCTTTGCCCGGTTCGCTTGCCACTCCGGCCGTGCCGCCTTGTTCCTCGGCAAGGCGTTTCACCAGCGCGAGGCCGATGCCGGTACCGCCATACTTGCGCGAAAGCGTCGCGTCGAGTTGCGAAAACGGTTCGAACAGGCGCGGCAGGTCGGCCGCTGCAATGCCGATTCCGGTATCGCTCACCGCCAGAATCACACTATCCACGCTGTCGCGGCCAATGCGCACGCCGACGCGCCCGCCGTCCGGCGTGAATTTGATGGCGTTCGAAAGCAGTTGATCGAGCATCTGGCGCACTTTGTGCGCGTCAAGCAGGCATTCGCCCGTATCCGCGGCGTCCACTTGCATCGCGATGCGCTTCAGTGCCGCGGCGCCCTTGCGCGCCGCCACGGCATCCCTGGCGATCTGGCAGATGTCCGCCGGGTCGAGCTGGAGTTCCGTCTTGCCGGCCTCGATTTTCGCCAGTTCCAGCATGTCGTTGACCAGCGCCAGCATTTCGCTGCCGCTCGCTTCGATGTCGGCGGCATACTCACGTACGCGCGCGTCGGCGCCGGGTGGTGTTTTCCGCAGCAGGTTGGCGAAGCCGATGATCGCATTCAACGGCGTGCGCAGTTCGTGCGACATCGTGGCGAGGAATTCCGATTTGCTGCGGTCGCTCGTCTCCAGCAGGCGGTTCTTGAGTTCGATCTCCGCGGCGCGCCGTTTCAGTTCGGCTTCCGCCTGTTTCTGCACGGAGATGTCCCGCACGGTAGCCTGCAGGAATACCCGAGCGCCAAGCGCGACCCGTGTGAGCAGCACCGTTGCCGGGAAGCTCTCGCCGCCGTACCGTTTGTGCGTCCACTCGAAGAAATGCGCGCCCTCGCGCATGGCCGTCGCTATCGCTTCCTGGGCTTTCTCCGAGGAAGGCCGGCCATCCGGCTGTATCTCGGGAGACAACTCCCACGGCCCGAGAGAGACGAACTTCGCCTCGTCTTGCACCGCGAACATTCTTAGCGCGGCCCGATTGCCGGAGGTGAACGCCCACGACGGCGGCGCGAGCGTCATGATCGCGTCCTGAGAACTTTCGAAAAGCACGCGGTATATTTCTTCCTTCTCCCTCAGCATGGCCGCCGAGCGCTTGTTATCGGTAAGGTCGCGTATGAATGCGGTAAAGAATATCCGGCCGCCCCGGTCGATCCGTTGCACCGTTATTTCGATGGGAAATTCGTGTCCGTCCGCGTGCAGCGCCGGAACCTCGACGCGGCGGTCCTGGAATTCAGGTGCCCCGCTTGCGAGCGCCCCTCTGAACTTCCGCCGGCGGATCTCGCCGTCGCCTCCCGGAATGAGCAGTTCGGCCAGATCCTTGCCGAGCACCTCGTCGCGCCGGTAACCGAACGTCCGCACGGCCGCGGGGTTGAACTCCGTGATCCTGCCTTCCCCGTCGTTGACGATGATGGCGTCCAGCGTGGATTCGACGATGGCTTTGTGCTGCGCCTCGCTCTCGTGCAGCGTTTCCTCCGCGCGCCTGCGCTCGGAAATGTCGCGCATGAATCCGGCGAAAAGCGGCGGTTCGATACCCGCCACGGGCACCACGGTCAATTCCACCGGAAACTCGCGTCCGTCCGCGCGCAGCGCGCGCATCTCGAGAAGCCGGCCGAGAACTTGCGACGCGCCGGTTTCGATATAGCGCGCGAGTCCTTTCCGGTGCGCCTCGCGCAACGCGGCAGGGACGATGAGTTCCGCAAGCTCCTCGCCAAGCGCCTCGCCGCGGCCGTAGCCGAACACGCGCTCCGCGCTCGGGTTGAATTCGACGATGCGCCCGCCGCTGTCGATGATCACGATCGCATCAAGCGCGCTGTGCACGATGTTCCGGGCGCGCAACTCGCTCTTGCGCAGCGTGGCGAGCGAAGCGATGGTCAGGAACATCAGCACGCCGATGACCAGACCGCTCGCCAGCATGATTTGCGGATACACGGAGCCGGTCTGAATTTCGAATTCCGGCGTCGATGCGATCCGCAGTGTCCAGGTCCTGCCGCTCACCTCCAGCGCAATGTTGCGCACAAAGCGCGGCGGGACCGGGGCATGCCAGCCGTCGTCGTACATTCGCGTACCGGGCGACAGTTCCGCGCCGTCGTAGATTTCCAGATCGAGCTGCGGCGTGCGGGCGCCGAGGATTCCATTCACCAGTTCGTTCATGCGAACGGGCGAATAGACATAGCCGGCGAGCGCCGCGCGGCGCTCCGCCACGGTTGCATGCGGCGCACCGTTGCGGTAAACCGGCGCGTACATGAGGCCGCCCACCTGCATATCCTCGTGGAGTCCTTGCATCAGCATGGTTACCTTGGCGCTCAGAGCGGCCTCGCCCGTATCGCGCGCGCGCTCCATCGCGGCGCGGCGTGCAGGCTCGGAGAACATGTCGTAGCCGAGTACGCGTAATTTGTTGCTCGAAAACGGCTCGATATAAACGATCGGCGCGTACTCGGGTCTTTCGCCATCGGGGCGGATGGCATAGTCCGGGAAGCCTTGCGCACGGATGGCGCGCGTGTGCGCGTCCCTTTCGCGTGCAGTGACTAACGGGGCGAACCCTATCCCCTGGATACCGGGAATATGCCGTTGCAGGCGCAGGTGTTCAACGTAGCTTTTCCATTCATGGCGCTCCACCGAAATCGACGCGGCGAATAGCCCGGCGCCGCCGCGCAGCACCTGCTCGTAGGCGGTCATGCGCTCGCGGATCGCGTCGCGCACGTCGAGCGCGGCCGATTCGAAGCGTAGCGCGGCCTCGCGGCCGGCGCTGTCCGCGGCCTGGCGCCAGCTTGCCAGCGCGAATGCGAGTCCAATGACGAGCGCAAGCCAGGCCATCCACATGCCGCGCGCGAACAGCCGCGACAGGAATTTTGCGCTCGCCGGGCTCGCTTGAGGTGAAACCGATGACGTCATCGCGTTCCTCTTCCGGTCAGGGCTTGCCCGATGCCATGCGTGCGCCAACCGCGCGCTGCAGCGCGCGGCGCACCTCGCGGGTGAAGGACTCGCCGCTGAACGACGCGTGCTGCATGACCTGCATCGCGTGGCCGTTGAGCGCGGCCCGGTCTTCGGCCGTCAATTGTTTCGAAGTGATCACCAGGATCGGTATCGCCGCGGTGTCCGGCCGGGACTTGAGCACTTCCACCACTTCGAAACCCGAGACATCCGGCATCATCAGGTCGAGCAGGATCAGGTCCGGCCTCAGGCGCCGTGCGGCGTCGATAGCCTCGCGCCCGCCGTAGGCGCGCAGCACGCGAACGCCGAGCGCGGCGAGATGGGTCGCCAGCAGCTCGACCGCGGCCGGGTTGTCGTCCACGATCAACACGGTGGCAGGCTGTCCGGTCTGCGCTACCACGCCCGCGTCGCGCAGTGCGTCCACCAACTCGTCGCGGGTCAGGGGCTTTTGCAGCATGCGCGTCGCGCCCAGCGATATGCCATGTTCGAGATCGGGCGCGATGGAAATGATGACCACCGGAATGCCGGCAAGCCGGGGACTGGCTTTCAGGCGCTCGAGCACTTCCCAGCCGTCGATATTGGGCAGAAATATGTCCAGCGTGATCAACTGCGGGAGTTGCTTCGCCGCGCGTGCCAGACCCTCCTCGCCGGTCGCGGCGCGCATGCACTGGAAGCCCTCGGCATGCAACTGCAATTCGATGATCTGCGCGGCGTTGTCGTCGTCCTCGATCAGCAGCGCCAGCGGTTTGCCGGCTCCCCGCTGAACCAGAGGCCGCGCCGCGCCGCGAGGCGCCGATTGCGCAGGCGCCGCCGCGCGCAGCGGCAGCCAGACGCTGAAGCGGGAACCCCGTCCGGGTTCGCTGGTGACCGCCACCGTGCCGCCGTGCAGCCCGGCCAGGTTCTTCACCATCGCCAGGCCCAGCCCCGTGCCCTGGTACTGGCGCGCGAGAGTACTGTCGATCTGCACGAACGGCTGAAACAGCTTTTCCATGTCCGCCGCTTCGATGCCGATCCCGGTGTCGGTCACGGATATCTCGCAGAATTCTCCGATGTCGTCCTGCGGCGGCAGCGGCTGCATGACCCCGGCGACGCCGGCGGGCAGACCTACGCCGGCGCGCGCTACACGCCGCGCCGCCAGCGTGATGGCGCCGCCGTCGGGGGTGAACTTCACCGCGTTCGCCAGCAGGTTATAGACGACCTGCTTGACCCTGCGCGGGTCGGCGCTGAACGGCGGGAGGTCCGGCTGGACGTCGAGGGTGAGATTCAGCCGGTGCGCCATGGCCTTTTCTTTCACCACCGTGAGACTCATCTGGAACAGCTCGCCGATGTCCACGAGCTCCGGATCGAGTTCCATCATGCCGGCCTCGACCTTGGAGAGATCGAGGATGTCGTTGATCAGCGCCAGCAGATGCTCGCCGCTGCCGTGAATGTCGAGAATGAAATCCTTCTGCCGCTCGCTGAGTTCGCCGGCCATGCCGTCCTTGAGAATATCGGAGAAGCCGATGATGGCGTTGAGCGGCGTGCGCAGTTCGTGCGACATGTTCGCCAGGAACTGGGACTTCATCGCGTTGGCTTCCTCCAGTTCCACGTTCTTCATTGCGATCAGTTGAGTTTGCGCGTGCAGTTCGGCTTCCATCCGTTTGCGCTCGGCGATTTCCGTCCCCAGCTTGTTGTTGGTGGCCTGGAGCTGCGCGGTGCGCTCGGCGACGCGCTGCTCGAGTTCGGCATTGAGCGTGCGAATCTCCTGCTCGGCGTGCTTGCGCTGGGTGATGTCGAGCAGCGTCATGACGATGAGGATGACTTGGCCGGCGCTGTTCCACACCGGCGCGGTCGTGTAGCTGCAGGCCCATTCGTGGCCGGTCTTGATGTTGCGTAAACCGGTGTCGCAGGCGCGCACGTATTCGCCGCGTATGGCGCGCGACAGCGGCCACTCGTCAAAGGGCATGATCCGGCCATCGGGATAACGCAGTTCCCACTCTCCGGCGTAGTCCTCAATCCTCCGGCCCATGTCTTCCGCAGAGGTGAAGCCATGGAACTTGAGGGCAGCCGCATTCATGGAAATGTCGCCGCCCTGTGCGTCGCAAATGATCAGGCCGATGTCGGCATTTTCGAATGCCGCCGCCAGCTTGCTGCGCTCCAGCTCAAGCGCCATCTCCGCCCGCTTGCGCTCGGTGATGTCGCGGATGAAACCGCCAAACAGCTTGGCGTCTCCCACGAACACTTCCGAATAGGCGACTTCTATCGGAAATTCGTGGCCGTCGCGGTGCAATCCGGTGGTTTCACGGCCACCCCAGTTCACCGTCCTGCCGCCCGTTTCGACATAGCGCCGGATGCCGTCGCGGTGCCTCTGCCTCAGCCGTTCCGGCTGCAGGATCGCAATGTTCTTGCCAGTCAGCTCTTCCGGCGAATATCCGAATATGTCGCGCATCGCCGGGTTGGCGAACCGTATGACATTGTCCACGTCGACCATGAGCACCGCGTCCATGGCGGTTTTCCACAGCATGCGGAATTTTTCTTCGCTCTCGCGCAGTGCTTCCTCGGCCTTCCTGCGCGCGGCCTGGCCTCGCAGCGCACGGATTCCATACGCGAGATCGCCCGCCATTTCCGCCAGAAGCGCGATTTCCTGTTGGTCGAATGCTTCGGGATCGGCGGCGTAGACGTTGAGCGCGCCGCCGGCCGGGCCGTTGAACTTGAGCGGCAGCGAGATCGATGAGGCATATCCGTACCTGATCGCCGCATCGCGCCACGGCGCGTACGCGGGATCGGCGGGAATGTTGCGGGCGACGCACCATTGTCCGGTGCGGATCGCCGTGCCGGTCGGGCCGCGCCCGCGTTCCGTATCGGCCCAGGAGAGTCGCAGGTTATCGACATATTCGCTGTTGAAGCCGTATTGGGCAACGGGGCGAACGCTCCTGGCCTCGTCCAGTTCGGCGAACCCGGCCCAAGCGAGCCGGTAGCCGCCATGTTCGACAAGGAGCTGGCAAATACTGTGCAACAGTATCGCCTCCTCGCTTGCGCGCACTAGCACCTGGTTGCATTCGCTGATTACGCGATAGGCGCGATTGGATTTCCGCAACGCCTCTTCGGAGCGGGACAAGGCGCGATATTTGCTGCGCTGCTGCCAGACCATCAGGGTTGCGGCAGCCAGCGCCAGCGCCAGCGCCGCGATCACTGTCACGATCAGAGTGGCGTGGGAGCGCCAATGCGCGATCGCCTCCGCCTCATCGATTTTCGTCACCATGAACCAGGGTGAATCCGGGATCGCGCGCATGACTGTCAGCACCTCGACGCCGCGGTAGTCTTTGCCGCGAAACATGCCTTCCTTTCCCAGGACTGCCATCACCGCCGGCACGTCCCGCCGGCTCAAGGGAATGCGCAGGCTGAGGTTTGCATCCGGACGGTGGCGCAGGTCATTGAGGAACAGGGCGTCGCCACCGTCGCGGCGGATCAGCAGGGTTTCCGCGCTGTGTCTCGACGTCGGCCAGGACTTAATCAGCGGATAGAGAAATTCCCGCGCGTCGATCGTCAGCACGACCGCGCCGATGGGCGCAAGGCCAGCCCCGGCTTTGTGGAGGAGCGGGGCAATCAAATTCAGGTGGGGTGCAAGGTCAGGCAGCCCGACGTGCAAATCGCTCAGTGCCGGCCGCTGCTCCCGGAGGGCGGCTGCCACTGCCTGGATCTCCTCAGGAGGCAACGCGCCGGCGCGGCCGGAGGTGCTCAAGCGCACCTGCCCGCGGGTATCGACCAGCACGATATCGCGGTAACGGTTGGATTGCTGCATCGAGCGGAAACGGTGGAGTATTTTTTCCTCGAGCTCGGCTTGCGGCGCCGCCATCCAGCGCGTTACGCCTTCCGCGAAAAATTCGCCACCCATGAGCACGGCGGCATCGCCGAGACGTTCGGCGCGCCACTGCACAATTTGATCTACCTTCAGTTGCGCGATGGCCTCGAGCTGGGTCTCGACATCTGCGCGCACCTGTTGTTCCTGCGCACGGTAGAACCATGCGCCGCCTGCGAACACGGCCAGAAACGCCAGGGCCATGGCCGCATAGATTGCCTGTTCGAGGGGACTGGCCCGGCCCGACCCGATCGCGCCGGCCACGCCTTGGGCGGGACGCGCGTACAGCACGCCGCCGGACAATACGATAAACCCCGCCGCGGTGTGCGGCGCCATACGGGTGTACTGGCTGAAGCCGTAAAGAACCGGCTGACCGATGGCATACTCGGCCAGGGAAATCAGACTCACTATCCCGGCGGCGAACGCCAATATCTCGGCAGGACGAAAAGCCCGTCGCGGCTCCCATTCGATGCCCATCAAGGCCGCGCCGAGCAGCATGAAACACACGGCGGTGGACGGCGCCATGCGTCCCGGAATCAGGGTCGCTGCGGCATCGGGGTCGTCTTTGAACAGCAGCTCGTCGATGCCCAACTGCCAGCCGAAAATGAATTCGCACAGCGTCAAAGCACAAATCAAAACCACCAGCAGCGCCAGCCCCTGGCCCGCGCGCGCGCGGTGCGGCGAGAGCGGTGCCACCGACAGCAGCGCCAGCCCCGCACCGGCCAGCACGAAGGCGAGCGCGGTATTCGGCTTCATGGAAAGGTTGCCGGGAATGACGCTTTTCAGCGCCGGCACATCCAGCCACCAGCCGGCAAGGACGAGCACTCCAATCGCCGCTGCAACGCCGCCGCAGATTGTCGCCACGCGCGCGCTCCATAACGGCGCGATCGCCGCGCTAGTCGCTGTGTTCGGCATAGATGTCATTGAAACTGGACGCGCACTGGACGAAAGCGGCGAGCACCGCGGGATCGAAGTGCCAGGGCAGCGTTCGTCCGTCCCCTGCGGCGATGATCTCCAGCGCGCGTTCGTGCGGCAGCGCCGGTTTGTACGGACGCTTGCTGCGCAGGGCGTCGTACTGATCGCAGATGTTCATGATGCGTGCGGAGTACGGAATATGCTCGCCCGTCAAGCCGAGCGGATAGCCGCTGCCGTCCCAGCGCTCGTGGTGGCTCAAGGCGATTTCCTCCCCCATTTTGAGGTAGGGCGAGGTGGCGCCCGCAAGCAACTTGGCGCCGAGCGCGGAATGGGTTTTCATGATCGACCACTCCTCGGGCGTGAAGCTGCCTGGCTTGCCGAGGATATGGTCGGGGATGCCGATCTTGCCCACGTCGTGCATCGGGCTGGCGTAATGGATGGTGTCGCGGAATTCGGCGTCGAGTCCGAGACGGGAGGCGATTTCGACGGTGTAGAAACTGATGCGCCGCACATGCGCGCCGGTTTCCTCGTCCTTGTATTCCGCGGCACGCGTCATGGTGAAAATGGTTTCGCGGTAGCTCGACGCGAGCTGGCTGGTGCGCTCGCGTACCTGGTCTTCGAGCATCTGGTTGTAGTTGGCGAGGAAGTCCGAGTACTCCTTCAGCTTGAGCAGGTTGCGCACGCGCACGATGAGTTCGGCGCGGTCCACCGGTTTGGTGAGGAAGTCCTCGGCGCCGGCTTCGAGCGCGCGCAGCCGCGACGCGCGGTCATCGAGCGCCGTGACCATGATGATCGGGATGGTCCGGGTGCGTTCGTCCTGCTTCAAGTGTGCTGCCACTTCAAAGCCATCCATCTCCGGCATCATGACGTCGAGCAGGATCAGGCTGGGCGGGTTTTCCGCGACGCGTTGCAGTGCTTCGAGGCCATCGGTGGCGAGCACGGTGCGGTAGCCCTCGGCCTGCAGCAGGCTGTCGAACAGCTTGAGATTGCGCTCGTCGTCATCCGCCACAAGGACGGTGACCACATGCGGTTCAAGAGATTGGTTGTTCATTGTTGCCTCCGTTGCGCGAAGGGTGCGCCGCGGCTTGCTGCTTTTTCGACAGGCATTCATCGTTCGCTTCTCCGGCCGCGAGCTTGCCGGCGAGCGCGAGCGATCCGGCGCCGCGCGAACCTGCACGCAAACCCGGGGATGATGTTCTTACTGCCTGGGCTGGCGCCGGCATCGCGCCGCGCGGCAGCGCACGCGGCGGCGCGCGGTAAGCGCCGCTGCGGATCGGCCAGTGCGGATTGACCAGGTCGAAGCGCGGCAAGGGCCCGAGCACGTCGCGCTGCGCGGCGCGATACGCGTCGGGCGTGCCTATGTCGCGCCAGTAGCCGCGTTCTTCATACGGCCGGACCCCCGGAACGATGTTGCTGCCGAAGTCGTAAGCAAAGACGCGATGGCTGTGCGCCAGGCGCGGCAGGATGTGGCAGCCGAAATCCGTATCGCCGCGGCGCGCTGCCTGCTCGAGCAATTCCCGCAACACCCCGGGGTCGAACAGGTAATTGCCCATCGAGGCATAAGCGCGGCGCGCATCGGCCGGCATCGGCGCCGGGCGCCCGGGTTTTTCCTGAAATTCGCGCAGTTCGCCCGCGGAACCGGTCGCCATGATGCCGAAAGCGGACGCCAGTTCGATCGGCACCGGCGCCGCCGCTATGCTCACCTCGGCGCCGCGCTCCTGATGAAAGCGCGCCATCTGCCGCACATCCATGCGGTAGATGTGATCCGCGGCAAATACCGCGACCAGGTCGGGCCGCTCGCGCTCGATCAGGTCGAGATTCTGGTAAACGGCGTCCGCCGTACCCTTGAACGGCCCGCCTTCGGCGTTCGCTTGCGCAAGCGCAACCGTTATGGCCGGCTGCGCGCCCGCGCACCACGGCGCCCAGGCGTTGCGGATATGGGCGATGAGGGATCGCGGCTTGTATTGCACCAGCACATGGATCGTCGAGATACCGGAATTGACGAGATTGCTGAGCACGAAATCGACGATGCGGTAGCCGCGCGCGAACGGCAGCGCGGGCTTCGCATGCTCGGCGGTCAACGGATGCAGCCGGGTGCCGTTGCCTCCGGCCAGCACCATTGCGAGAATCTTCATGGCCAGTAGTGTCCGGTTATGTATCGAATACAGTCATCGAAGAATATTGAGATGAGTTCCAGGGAACCACTGAGCAAGTCCCGATTTGTCATTCCCGCGAAAGCGGGAATCCATGTTTTGCAAGAAAAAATTATTCCCCGCTGGAGCCTGCCCTCGAATGCTTGAATCGGGGACGGTGAAGACGCTTGTTCGGAGGTCCCCTAAGCAGGCATGAAGGCGCCCCTCTGCCTGTCTTGCGTAACCTTCTTCCTCGAAAGGGTCGCCCGGCGGATGTCAAACGCACGCGCGAAGCGTGCATTGCGCGCTACGCCGCGGGCCGCGCCGAGCGAAGCAGTGTCAATCACGCCGTGCAAGGCGTCGCTATCGACGATATCGATGTTTCTTTGATTGACTCTGATGATGCCGGAGCTGTGCAGCGCCGAAAGCGCGCGGCTTACGGTTTCCAGCTTCAAGCCGAGGTAGTTGCCGATCTCCCGTCGCGTCATGCGCAGAATGAATGAGCGGCGCGAATATCCCATGGCGCCGAGCCTGGCGGAAAAGGACACAAGGAATGCCGCCACCCGGCTTTCGGAGTTGAGCGTACCCAGTGCCCATGTCATGTTCTGCGCATGCACCAGCTCGCGGCTTATTACGCCGTACAGCGAGGCCGCCAATTCGGGGCATTCGTCCGCCAGACGCGCCGGGCTTGCGAACGGAACGATCACCACTTCGCTGGACTCGAGCGCGATGGCTGTGGAGCAGTAATGCCGGTTGCCGATGCCATCGGCTCCCATCATGTCGCCTCGCATCGGAAATCCCAGAACATGTTCGCTGCCGGAAAAATCGGTGAGGACAATCTTGAAGCAGCCGGAGCGCACGACGTAGAGCGAGCCGAATTTGTCGCCGCAGCGCAGCAGCGACTCGCCGTTGCGCACGCGCCGCAGCGTGAAAACGCTGCGCGCGAGCCAGGGTTCCTCAAGGCACTCGATATGCAGCAAATCGGCAAGCTCGCGCATCGACACATGCGTCCCTTCGCACATCCACGTGCCGGGCGCCCCCGTGTCCATGGCGTTCAGGCCGAGTTCGTCATAGTGCAGCATTGCGCCGGTCATTTTTTCTCCATTATGTTGAGGTGCGATCAAGCCTCGACCCAGCGGCCGTTTGCTTGAACCCGGTGTTACCGGCTGCCGTCAAGCGCCGGCCCCGCCGCTGTTTACTGGCTGTCGCCGCGCAGGCGTTCCATATCGGCTTCGGCCTGAAGCCAGTCGCTCATTTCGTTTCCGGAGGCGAAACCGCGCTGCTCGGCGCGGAAATAGGCGGCTTCCGCGATCATTTGCCGTTGCAGGCAGGTGTCCTTGCCAGATAACGGATCGGGCAGGTCCGATTCGCTCACCGGCTGCCGCGATCCGTTGCCTTTGGACTTGTTCGCAGACTGGATCTGGGTTTTCATGTTCATCTCCTGAAGGAAAGAGGGGCGCTAGAACCGGCTGCCGGTGCAATGGCACCCGCCTGCGCAAATGCTATCTGCGCAATTCACGCGACTGGCTGCTACTGCGGGCATCCATGCAATGACCGGCAGGCAATCGATTGGAAGACAATTCCGGACGTATAAAATATATCTGTTGCAGGCGGCAAGGGGAATCAACCGATCGCAGTATTTTCGATACCGTGAAACAGGTAGCGTGGCAGGGCGAGCGTGGGGGGCAGCACGGATGCTCACGCACGATCCGGCAAGCAGAAACCCCATCCCCACCTTCCCCTCGGGAGGGGAAGGAGTTGAAGTGAGGTTTGCCGAATGACGCCGCCCATCCCTGCCTCCCCTTGCAAGAAGTGTCATTCCCGTGGAAACGGGAATCCAATTTATTGTAAAAATGGGTCCCCGTTTTCACGGGGACGACATCTTGACACGGTTGCTTCCCCTCGGGAGGGGAAGGAGTTGACGGGATTCAGGGCGATATCAGGCCGGCGCGAATGACATAGCGCGTCAGGTCGGCCGCCTTGTGCAGGTCGAGCTTTCTCATGATGTTGCGCCGATGAACCTCGATCGTCGATGGAGCAAGATGCAAGTCAGCCGCGATAGCGGGGGCGGTCTTGCCCTGGGCAAAAAGGATGGCCACCTGCAGTTCGCGCCGCGAGAGGGCGCGCCTTTCGGAGTCTGCCGATGTCCTTCCCCGATTCGGCAGACCGTTGGCCAGGGATTCGGCGGATTCGGGACAGAGATAGCGGCGCCCCTGTACCACCGTGCGGATGCCGCGTCGTAATTCGGTGCCCGCGGCCGACTTGACTACGTAGCCTGCCGCGCCGGCATCGAACATCTGATGGATCATGTTCGAGTGGGAGTACATCGATAACGCTATCACTTTGATTGCGGGGTTGCGGGCGAGCAGGCGGCGTGTGGTTTTGATCCCGTCCTCGCCGGGCAAGCTTACATCCATGATCACCAGCTCGGGTCCCAACTCCGCGATCAGGCGCAGCGCGTTCTCGCCATCGGCGGCTTCGGCCACGATCTGCATATCGGGCTCCTGCTCGAGCAGGGCACGCAACGCCTCGCGCACGATGGTATGGTCATCCACCAACAGGATGCGGATCATGGCGCGCGCGCCTCGGCCGTCCTGCCGGATAGCGGCAGCATCAGCACGATCGTGCTGCCCTCGCCGGGAGCGCTGTGGATGTCCATTGAGCCGCCGAACGACACGATGCGCTCGCGTATGCTCAGCAGTCCGAAGCCGGTGGCGCACGGCCTGGCGGCAAGGACATTCGCCGCATCGAAGCCGCAGCCCTCGTCGCTCACCGCGACCATCAGCCGGCCCGCATCGGCCAGACAGGTGACTTCGGCGCTCGCTACCCGCGCGTGCCTGGCCACATTGATCAGGAGTTCGCGCACGCACCGGTACACTATTGTCCGCCTGGTCTCGTCGAGTAGCTTCGGCGCTGATTCGTCATGCACATGCACCGCGATGCCATACCCACGCTCCATGTCCCCGGCCAACCATTCCAGGATCGGCCCGAGTCCGGGAGAGTTCAGGATCGGCGGGCTCAATTGCCCGATGACAATCCTCAGCGACCGTTCGGCCCAGTCGATCTGGCCTTCTACGTCGCGCACCCATGACTCCAGGGAATCGAGGTCGATGGATGCCAGCTTGATCTTGATCGCCGCCAGCAGTTGAGCGAAATTGTCGTGCAGTTCCTGGGCCAGTGTCCGGCGTTCGCATTCTTCGGTCATCGTCAGTTCCGCGGCCAGCGCACGCAACTGCCTCGTCCGGGCGCCGACCTCTTCCTCCAGCGTCGCGGCGAATTGGTGCAGCGCTTCCTGATTCTGCTTTTGTTCCGTGATGTCCATCCACATGCCCACGATCTCCGCGGCATGGTCCTGTGCGTCGCGCGCCAGGCGCAGCCTGTCGTGCACCCACCGGTAGCCGCCATCGGCATGCAGAAAGCGGTACTCATGCGTGTGCCGGCCTGCTTCGAACAGCGCGCTCAGTCCTTTGAGTGCGGTCTCGCGGTCGTCGGGATGCACGTGATCCAGCCAGAACGAGGCGTTCCCGACAAATGCCTGCGGCTTGTAGCCAGTCATATTTTCGACCTGCTCGCTGACATAGGTCGCGCCGAAATCGCCGGAGGTCCTGCATGTGTAGATCACGCCGGGATTCATGTCGATGAGATGCTGCCGTTGTTGTTCGGCCAGTTTGCGCCCGGTGACATCGCTCAGCGCGATGCGTAGTTGCGGCCCGCCCCCGGCGTCCTGCGCTGTGCTGGCCACCAGTTGCACCCAGCATTGCGCGCCGTCGGGCTTCAGCAAGCGCAACTCGCACACCTGCGGGTCGCCGGTCTCGATCAGCCGCTTGCGCAGCAGGGAGTAGATGTCCTGGTCTTCATTGAGGATGTAGCGTGCGAGCGGCTGCCCCGGCAACTCGCCGCAGGCCGCGCCCAGCAGCTTGGCTGCGCTGGGGTAGGCTTGCAGGATCAGCCCCGGCTCGCTTAAAGTGCAATAAATCACAGGCGCCAAGTCATAAACTCGAAATAGCGCGCGCGCTGTGTCGAGTTTGAGATTGCGCTCGTCGTCGTCCGCCACCAGGAGGGTGTCCGTAAGCGGTGTTCAAGAGGTTTGTTGTTCATCGTTGCCTCCGTTGCGCGAAGGGTGCGCCTCGGCGCCCTGGTGTGCGAGGCTTCATGGCGCAACTACAAAATCATGGTAGCCCCGGCGTGCGCCCAGTCGGGGCGCTGCTTTATCCTATGACAACGGGGCGCTGTGGCGTTAGTGGAAATGCGGCAAACGGAACGTCTGATATTCACGTTTGCAGAGGCGGCGCAGCGGCCATGTGCACCGCTCATGGCCGTGCGAAGACTGACTGCTCATTCGATCAGGGATTCATGGGTCGATTGGCCGGCCGCGTGTCCGGCGGCGGGAAACTCCCATGCACCCAGTAATTGACCAGTGCGATGAAGTCGTCGTGGTTGAAAGGCTTGGCGATATAGCCGTCGCAGCCGGCGGCAAGAATGCGTTCGCGGTCGCCTTTCATGGCGAGCGCCGTGAGCGCGATTACCGGGACGGCACGCGTTGTCTCCTTGTTCTTCAGCACGCGCGTCGCTTCCAGGCCGTCCATGCCCGGCAACTGAATGTCCATCAGCACCAGATCGACATGCTCGCTTTCGGCGTGTGCGAGACCCTCCGCGGCATCGGCTGCCTCGATGACCTCGTGCCCCGCGGACTCGAGCAGAAAACGGGCAAGCTTGAGATTCGCAGGATTGTCTTCAACGACCAGAATAATTGCCATGGGGCACCCTGATACGCGTTCGATACTTAAGACGGCGAGGCTGATCAGCAGCCGGAAGGAGCCAGCAGCGGCCCTGCGCCGAGAAGCGGCAAAAAGAGATAATCCATGAGCGCACCCATCAGAGGTTGCATGAAAAGTACCCGCGCTCAACCGGCTGGGAAAAACCCCGGAATTGTAACCGCGATCAACGCGAGGTAATGCACAATTGAACTATAGGCCGGCAGGCGGGAGCCGGTTTGACATAGATCAAGAAAACTGCTTCGTTGGTAATGAAATTGAGGTCTAAGCGCACACCATTTCGTTATGAGGTTACGGTAAGAAATCAACACATTGGGAAAATACAGCTTTCGGAGTAAGAAGATGGAATGCGTTTTGGAAGCGCGTGAAAATTCATCTCGCATACGAACGCAGCCCGCGTCGAAGCGCTCTTGTCATGCTGCCGGCCTTGCTGGCGCCAGCCGCGCAGGATAGAGTTGGCCATTTCGTTAGCGGACGGATACTGTGGGATTTTGCGGGGAGTCGGCGAACTGCGTATAATCCGGCTTTTGCCGGGGTACAAAACATGCGGGTCGCTCAAAAAGCCCTCACTTTCGACGACGTTCTTCTCGTCCCTTCCCACTCCACCGTTCTGCCGCGCGATGTCGATCTTTCCACGCGCCTGACCAAAAACATCGTACTGAAGCTGCCGATTCTCTCGGCCGCCATGGACACCGTGACCGAGGCGCGTCTCGCCATCGCGCTCGCGCAGGAAGGCGGCATCGGCATCGTGCACAAGAACATGAGCGCCAAGGCGCAGGCCGCCGAGGTTTCCAAGGTCAAGCGCTTCGAGAGCGGCGTGGTCAAGGATCCGTTCACGGTCTCGCCCAGCATGACGGTGCGCGAGGTGCTCGCGATCACGCGCAAACACAACATTTCCGGGCTGCCGGTTCTCGTCGGAAAAAAGGTCGTCGGCATCGTCACCAACCGCGACCTGCGCTTCGAAACCAATCTCGATCAGCCGGTCAAGAATGTCATGACGCCCAAGTCGCGTCTCGTAACGGTCAAGGAAGGCGCCACGCGCGAAACGGCGCTCGCGCTGATGCACAAGCACCGCCTCGAACGCGTGCTGGTGGTCAACAAGGCATTCGAGCTGCGCGGCCTCATCACCGTCAAGGATGTGCTCAAATCGAGCGAGCACCCGCATGCATCCAAGGACGACATGGGGCGCCTGCGCGTCGGCGCGGCGGTGGGCATCGGCGAAGGAACCGAGGAGCGCATCGCGCTGCTGGTCGAAGCCGGCGTCGATGTGCTGGTGGTCGATACCGCGCACGGTCATTCGAAGAACGTGCTCAACCGCATGAGGTGGGTGAAGAAGCATTTTCCAAAACTGGATGTCATCGGCGGCAATGTCGCGACCAAGGCCGGCGCGCTGGCGCTGGTGGACGAGGGCGCCGACTGCGTGAAAATCGGCATCGGCCCGGGGTCGATCTGCACCACGCGCATCGTTACCGGCGTGGGCGTCCCGCAGATCACCGCCATCGCCAATGTCGCCGAGGCGCTGGAGAACATGGGCATACCGTGCATCGCCGACGGCGGCATCCGCTATTCGGGCGACGTCGCCAAGGCTATCGCCGCGGGCGCCAACTGCGTCATGCTCGGCAGCATGTTCGCCGGGACGGAAGAAGCGCCCGGCGAGATCGAGCTTTACCAGGGACGCTCGTACAAATCGTACCGCGGCATGGGTTCGGTGGGCGCGATGCAAAAGGGTTCCGCCGACCGCTACTTCCAGGACCCGCAGAACAACACCGACAAGTTCGTTCCCGAAGGCGTCGAGGGGCGCGTGCCTTACAAGGGCAGCATGGTCAACCTGCTGTATCAATTGAAGGGCGGCCTGCAGGCGAGCATGGGTTATCTCGGCTGCAAGACCATCGACGAAATGCGCGCACGCGCCGAGTTTGTCGAGATCACCTCGGCGGGCATTCGCGAATCGCACGTGCACGACGTGCAGATCACCAAAGAGGCGCCCAATTATCAGGCCGAATGATGTGCACGTCTGCGTGCCGCACATCATGACAATGGACCGGTGCGTCGCAAAATGACGGAGCCGGCCAACCCCGCAGCGCCGTCTCCCCCCGCTTCTCCCGCGCACGCGGGGAAGGGCGGCGCCTCGCGCCCCGCCGCGCTCAATTTCATTCTGGTGTGCGTGTTCATCGACATGCTCGGCATCGGCCTCGCCATTCCGGTGCTGCCGATGCTGGTCGGCGAATTTGTCGACAGCAAGGATCTGCAGGCGCACTGGTACGGCGTGCTCGCGACGGTTTTTGGTGTGATGCAGTTTTTCTGCATGCCGCTGCTGGGCGCGATCAGCGACAAGGTAGGCCGCCGCCCGGTGCTGCTGTACTCGATAGGCGGGATGTTCTTCAATTTTCTCGCGACCGCGTGGGCGCCCAGTCTGTGGGCGCTATTCATCGGCCGCGTGATCGGCGGCGCGTCGTCGGCAAGCATGTCGGTGGCGTCGGCGTATGCCTCCGATGTGTCGACCCCGGAAAATCGCGCCAAAAGCTTCGGCATGATCGGCGCGGCCTTCGGGCTCGGCTTCATCTGCGGGCCGGTGATCGGCGGCCTGCTCGGCAGCATCAATCTGCATCTGCCGTTTTATGTCGCGGCAGCGCTGTGCGCGATGAATTTCGCGTACGGCTACTTTTTCGTCCCCGAATCGTTGCACAAGGAAAAGCGCAGGGCTTTTTCGTTCAGGCGCGCCAACCCCTTTGCCTCGCTCCTGCACCTGGTCAGGCGCCGCGACATCGGCCCGCTGATCGTGTCTTTCGCTTTGCTTGCGTTCGCCCAGGTGATGCTGCAGATGACGTGGGTGCTGTACACCTACTTTCGTTTCGGCTGGGGCACGCGCGACAACGGCATCGCGCTCTTCTGCGTCGGCCTCACGTCGGCGGTGGTGCAGGCGGGGATGCTCGGCTGGCTGCTCAAGCGCTTCGGCGAGGTGAAGCTTGCGCTGCTCGGGCTCGCGTCGGGATCCATCGTTTATGTGCTGTACGGCCTCGCGACCGAAGGGTGGATGATGTATGTGTTCATTCTTTGCAACGTGCTGGCGTTCGCCGCCGGACCGGCGTTCCAGGGCATCGTCTCCAAGGCAACCAGCCCTGCCGAGCAGGGCGCGCTGATGGGATCGCTGCAGGCGCTCAGCAGTCTCGCCATCGTGGTCGTGCCGAGCGTGGGCGCCACACTGCTTGCCGGAGTGAGCCATCTGCCCGCAGGAGACTGGCGCCTTGGCATTACTTTTTTCGTGAGCGCGGTACTCAACACCATCGCGCTTTTTATCGCGTGGCGCTATTTTGCCTCGCACCGTTATCTCAACCGCCCATCCCAACCTGTGTAAATTAACGACATGGCCTCGCGCATACTCATTCTCGATTTCGGCTCCCAGGTCACCCAGCTCATCGCGCGCCGCGTGCGCGAGGCCGGTGTGTATTGCGAACTGCATCCCTTCGATGTGGGCGACCAGTTCGTGCGCGATTACAAACCGCAGGGGATTATTCTTTCCGGAAGCCACGCATCGGTGTTCGAGGAGCCGGATTTCCGCGCCCCCAGGGCGGTGTTCGAACTCGGCGTGCCGGTGCTCGGCATCTGCTACGGTATGCACACCATGGCCGAACAACTCGGCGGCAAGGTCGAAGCCGGCAAGGTGCGCGAGTTCGGCTACGCCGAAGTGCGCGCGCGCGGACATTCAGCTTTATTGCGCGACATCTTCGACCGCATAGATGCCGACGGTAAATGTTTCCTCGATGTATGGATGAGCCACGGCGACAAGGTGACTGCGATGCCGCCGGGATTCAAGCTCATCGCTTCGAGCGACGCGTGCGCCATCGCCGGTATTGCCGACGAAGAGCGCAAGTTCTACGCGCTGCAGTTCCACCCCGAAGTGACGCACACCAAACAGGGTGCGGCCATTTACCGCCGCTTCGTGCTCGATATCTGCGGCTGCGAGGCGAACTGGGACATGCCGCATTACGTGCCGCAAGCCATCGCGCACATTCGCGAGCAGGTGGGGGCGGACGAGGTGATCCTCGGCCTTTCGGGAGGCGTCGATTCGTCGGTCGCGGCGGCGCTCATTCACAAAGCCATCGGCGACCAGCTCACCTGCGTGTTCGTCGATACCGGACTGATGCGCCTCAACGAAGCCGCGCAGGTCATGGAGACGTTCGGCAATCATCTGCACATGAAGGTGATCCACGTCGATGCGACGCAGGAATTCATGTCGCAACTCAAGGACGTCACCGAACCGGAGCAGAAGCGCAGAATCATCGGTCGCGTGTTCGTCGAAATCTTCCAGCGCGAAGCCAAGAATCTGCCCAAGGCGAAGTGGCTGGCGCAGGGCACCATTTATCCCGACGTGATCGAATCGGCGGGCGGCAAGACCAAGAAAGCCACGAGCATCAAGTCGCACCACAATGTCGGCGGTCTTCCCGAGTCGCTGCACCTGAAACTGCTCGAACCGCTGCGCGAACTGTTCAAGGACGAAGTGCGCGCCCTCGGCGTCGAGCTGGGGCTGCCGCACGAAATGGTGTACCGCCATCCGTTCCCCGGCCCCGGCCTGGGCGTGCGCATTCTCGGCGCAGTGAAACACGAATACGCCGAACTGCTGCGCCGCGCCGACGACATTTTCATCAGCGAATTGCGCAATACCAAGGACGAAAATGACGTGAGCTGGTACGACAAGGTGTCGCAGGCGTTCGCCGTCTTCATCCCGGTAAAAAGCGTGGGCGTGATGGGCGACGGGCGCACCTACGAACACGTGGTCGCGTTGCGCGCCGTGATCACCAGCGACTTCATGACGGCGCACTGGGCCGAGCTACCCTACGACCTGCTGGGACGCGTCTCCAACCGCATCATCAACGAAGTGCGCGGGTTGAACCGCGTGGTGTACGACATCTCGGGGAAGCCGCCGGCGACCATCGAGTGGGAATGACCCATGTCGTATGCAAAACTCTTGATATTCTGTAGAGTTTAGAATATGTTATGGAATGGCTTCACTAGAGACCTATCTCAACGATCTACTTGTTCGCGGCCGCGCCTACTTCTCCCGGGATGAGGCTCTCGCTGCGCTTGACCTGAAGCCAGCGGCGCTCGCCGCAGCGATCACGCGCGCGATCAAGAAGCGTCACCTGGCAAACCCCAGGCACGGGTTCTATCTCATCCTGCGCCCGGAAGACCAGGTCGCCGGTGCGCCGGATCCCGTGAAGTGGATCGACCCGCTGATGAAGCATCAGGGGATCGACTACCGGATTTCGCTGCTGCGCGCGGCGGCATTCCACGGCTCGTCGCATCAGGCCAGCATGATCTTCCAGGTCGTCGTTCCGAGGCAGTTGCGTGATTTCGACCTGGGTCGTCACCGCCTGCAGTTTCTCTATCAGGATCCCGAGGCATTTGCTCAACTCAACAAGCCCGAGCTGGTCGGTCAGATAAAGAGCGATGCCGGCTTCGCCAGGATGGCCGGCGTCGAGCTGACGCTGCTCGACTGCGTGCGCTACTTCCACAAGGCAGCCGGCATTAATGGCGTCGCGCAGATCGCCAAGGACATCGGCGCAAAGGCCAATCCGCGCGCGCTGGCAAAGGCGGCTGCTGCGTACGAAAACTCGGTTGTACGCCGCCTCGGCTATTTGCTCGAACAGGCGGGACACGGTCGCCAGGCCCGTGCGCTGGAGCCCTTCGTCAGGCAAGCCAAGACGACGCTGTCACTGGATCCCGCCGTGAAGCCCATCGTGGCAGCACTGGCGCAGGCTCACGAGAGAAACGCCAAGTGGAAGCTCATGATCAATGAACCGGTGGAGGTCGCAGAATGATTCCCACCGCCTTCCTGCAGGAATGGAGTGTCAAGGCGCCTTGGCAGGAACTGAGGCAGGTCGAGCAGGATATGATCATCAGTCGCGCGCTGTGCGACCTGTTCAATACGCCGGTGTTGAAGGACAAGATAGCGTTCCGCGGCGGTACGGCCATCCACAAGCTGTTGTTCAAGCAGCCGCTGCGCTATTCCGAAGACATCGACCTCGTGCAAATGAAGGCTGAGCCCATCGGTGCGACGGTCGACGCAATTCGGGAATCGTTGTCGTGGCTTGGAAGATGCCAAAGGGAGCAGGCAGGGACTATTTACTGAAAGGGATGAACTTCCATGAAACCAAAACACGCCAACGTCAAGTCTGCCGCCAAAGTGAAGAAGGAACCCAAGCTCTCCCGCACCCATGCGCCCGCCGATCTTTCGCCGTTGGACTGGCAACGCGCCTTGCGCCGGCAGTTCGGCCGCGAGCAGGCGTTCGTGCTGGACAATCCGGGCGGCGAACCGTTCTTTTCCGAGTTTTGTGTAAGCAATCCTGTTTCGAAATCCAAATATCGCGTGGCGATACGGGGCTTGCAGCCGGGTGACAATTATTGTTCATGCCCCGATTACGCCACCAACGAGTTGGGAACCTGCAAGCACATCGAATTCACGCTCGCCCGCCTTGAGAAAAAGCGCGGCGCCAGGACGGCATTTGCGCGCGGCTACCAGCCGGCTTTTTCCGAGCTGTATCTGCGAAATGACGGCAGGCGCAGCGTGCATTTTCGCGCCGGCACGGATTGTCCGGTAGCGGTGTACAAGACGGCCGCAATGCTGTTCGACGGGGCGCGCGGCTGGGCGTTGCCCGAGGGCTGCTTCGACGAGTTGGAACGCTTTGTGGCGGCGGTCTCGAAGAGCGGCCATGAGCTGCGCGCTTATGACGATGCGCTCGATTTCGTCGCCGGCCGGCGCGATGCGGAACGGCGGGCAGGCATGCTCGACACCATGTTCCCGCGTGGCGCGGCCGATCCCAAGCTGAAGAAACTTCTCAAGGCGCCGCTCTATCTCTATCAGGCTGAGGGCGCGCTGTTCGCGGTGCGTGCCGGCCGTGCGCTGATCGGCGACGAGATGGGATTGGGCAAGACCATCCAGGCAATTGCCGCAGCGGAGATACTGGCACGGCATTTCGGTGTATCCAAAGTGCTGGTGATTTGCCCGACTTCGCTCAAGTACCAGTGGCAGAGCGAGATTATGCGTTTTTCCGGGCGCGAAGCGCGCGTTCTCGCCGGTGGCCGGGCGCAAAGGCAGAAGGACTACGCCCTGGACGATTTCTGCAAGATCACCAACTACGAGAAACTCAAACCCGATCTCGATCTGATCGCCGCCTGGGCGCCAGAACTGGTGATAGTCGATGAAGCGCAACGCGTGAAAAATTGGAACACCATTGCCGCACGCGCCTTGAAGCGCATCGATTGCCCCTACGCGGTGGTGCTCACCGGTACGCCGTTGGAAAATAAACTGGAGGAACTCATATCTATTGTCCAGTTTGTTGACCAACACCGCCTGGGGCCCACCTGGAAACTGCTGCATGGGCATCAGGTGAAAGACGAAGGCGGGCGCGTCACCGGCTACACCGGATTGGAAAAAATCGGCCAGACACTGGCGCCGATCATGATCCGCCGGCGGAAATCCGAAGTGCTGCAGCAGTTGCCGGAACGCACCGACCAAAACCTGCTGGTGCCGATGACCGAAATGCAGATGACCTATCACCAGGAAAACGCCGAAGTCGTGACCAAGATCGTGCAGCGATGGCGCAAGATGAAATTCCTTTCCGACATGGATCAACGACGGTTGACCTGCGCCTTGCAGAACATGCGCATGTCGTGCAACAGCACCTATCTGCTCGACCAGGAAACCGACCATGGCGTTAAAGCCGACGAACTGGCGGCGCTGTTTGACGACCTGTTCGAGCAAGCGGACGCCAAGGCCGTAGTGTTCAGCCAATGGACTCGCACCCAGGACATTGTGATTCGGCGTCTGGAAGCGCGTGGGATCGGCTACGTCAGTTTCCACGGCGGTGTGTCATCGGAGAAGCGACCGGCGCTGGTGGAACGCTTCCGCGACGATCCCGGCTGCCGCGTGTTCCTCTCGACTGATGCAGGGGCTACGGGTCTCAACCTGCAGCACGCCTCGACCCTGGTGAACATGGATTTGCCGTGGAACCCGGCGCTGCTCGAACAGCGTATCGGCAGGATTCACCGCATGGGCCAGAAGCAGCCGGTACGGATCGTCAATTTTGTCGCCAAAGGCACGATAGAGGAGGGCATGCTTTCGGTGCTGGCCTTCAAGCGCTCGTTGTCGGCTGGGATTCTTGATGGCGGCACGGGTGAGATATCCTTGGGCGGCTCGCGTCTCAACCGCTTCATGAAAGATGTGGAAAACGTCACCGGACGCATGGGCGAGGGCGAACTCATGACACCGGCCGAAGAGGCGATAGGTGTGGCGCGCGCGAGCGAAGCTGCATCCATGCCGGAACAGAATGCGAGTGCAATAGCCGCGGCTGGCGAAACGGTAATGACGGGGCCGGATGCGGCGGAAGCAGCCCCGCGCACGCAAACCGATCCCTGGCAAGCCCTGGCGCAGGTTGGCGCTCAATTGCTTTCTGCCCTGGCGGCGGCCAATGATCCAGCTGCTCCGGCGCATCCATGGGTGGAGCGAGATCCAGGCACCGGAGTACAACACCTCAAGGTGCCGTTGCCTCCACCGGAAACGGCGAGGCGGTTTGCGGATGCGTTTTCGATGTTGGCGAACGCCTTGCGGGGTAGCATCCCATGAGACCACGGACTCCGTGCGCCGTGGCCGCAGGCAATTCCATGGCTGCGCACTGGGCCGAACTTCCCTACGACCTGCTCGGGCGCATGTCCAACCGCATCATCAACGAAGTACGCGGACTGAACCGCGTGGTGTACGACATCTCGGGCAAGCCGCCGGCGACCAACGAGTGGGAGTAGCGGGAGATAGTCACGCTTGCCGTTAATCACGGAATACGTTACTATTTCAACCGTGGCGATCAAAACATTCAAGTGTACTGACACCGAGGCTTTGTTCGCTTTGCGGCGCGTGGCGCGATTCGCGAATATTGAGCGCCCGGCGCTGCGCAAGCTCAAGCAGATCGACCTGGCCCGGAGAATCGAGGATCTTCGCGCGCCTCCCGCCAATCGGCTGGAGCAACTGAAGGGCAATCGGGCAGGGCAGTGGAGCGTCCGCGTGAACGATCAGTTCCGCATCTGTTTCCGCTGGACAGGCGCCGATGCCGAGGATGCAGAGATCGTGGACTATCACTGATGGAGAAGGGCATGAGCAGGAAACTGAAACCCGTGTCGCCCGGCGAGATGTTGGCGGAGGAATTTCTGAAACCGCTGAGCATGAGCAACTATCGGCTGGCGAAGGAGATCGGCGTGCCGGCACAACGCATCGGCGAAGTAGTTGCCGGCAAGCGCGCCATCACTGCTGACACCGATCTGCGGCTGTGCCGGTTTTTCGGGCTCTCCGATGGTTGGTGGTTGCGGCTCCAGGCCGATTACGACACCGAGATTGCGAAGGCCACGCTTGCGAAAACGTTGGCGAAGATCAAGCCGTGGAAAGCGACGGCCGAGGACAAGGCGCTTGCACATTGATGTTGCTGAGGACGCGAGTAGCTCTCGTCGTACGCGGAAGGACCCTGACCGGCAACGCAAAATGATTGTCCTCCATCGCTACTGAAGGTTCATGGGAGGGAAATACACTGCCCGCTTTGGCTGTTGAAGGGTTCAAACCAAAGTTCGGTATCACGCCGCCCCAGTAGCTCTGCTGTGAATACCACGGCGCACTCCAGGTTATGGGCCGCGGCGTCCGAAACGGGCTCTCCAAGCTCGAAGTGTTCGCCGCGTATTCCAAGCAGAAACGAAGGCGGCGGCTGACTGCCAACTACCCGTGCGTAGAGATGCAGCAGTTCCGCCGGTGTCATTGCATGGGTCGTGTAAGCGAGGCTCGCCGAAGGGCAGATGCGTTCGCAGGAGAACGGAGGACGAGTCGTGGCATGCGCGTCGACAAACAACACAAACTCGCGGCCCTTCATGTCAAGCACATGTTCGACCTGGAGCTGAAAATCGGTCAGGAGTTCCACCCCGGGCCACTCCGGATGAACTGTGCGCAGTGCATCGATGCGTTCCAGAAATGCCGGACCAAGGGCATCGTCGCCGCGACTGGGGTTGCCGTAGCCGAATATCAGAATCGGGGCGGTCATTGTTGCCTCATACCATTTCTCAACAAGTAATTTGTTATTGGGGCTTCTCGAAATCTCAATTTTTCGTCGTCCCAGCGCAGGCTGGGACCCAGTCCACTACATAACCTGATTAAACAAATGACCTGGCGCCCGGGGCTCGATAGCCATTTAAAATGATGTTGGCAGTGCTGGGTCCCAGCCTGCGCTGGGACGACGGTTTCTCTAACATTCGTCATTACCTGCGTGTTTGAGGACGGCGCTAATAAACGCAAATCAACTGGAAATTTAATCATTCGCGACGAAGCTGCTGGACGACGCCGCCATCCGCATCCACCAGTTCGAGTTCAAGCCGCATTTTGCCGAGCGCGTGGGTGGCGCATGACAGGCAGGGATCGAAGGCGCGAATGACGACTTCCACGTGGTTGAGCAGCCCCTCGGTGAGTTCCTTGCCGTCGAGGTATTCGAGGGCGACCTGGCGGATCGCCTCGTTCATCGCCTGGTTGTTGTGCGTGGTCGAGACGATCAGATTGGCGCGCACCACCTGATCGTTTTCGTCGACGCGGTAATGGTGGATCAGCGTGCCGCGCGGCGCCTCGATCACGCCGACACCGCGAAATGCGCGTTCGCCGTGGCGCACCAGATCCTCACCGGAGAGATCGTCGTCGGCCAACAGGGATTGAATGGATTCGGCGGCATGCAGCATTTCGATCATGCGCGCCCAGTGATATGACAGCGGCGCGTGGCGCACCGCTGCGTCGGGATATTCGCGGAACTCGCGCCGCTCCGCCTCGGCGAGCGGCGTCGGAATGAAATCGCAATGGCCGACGCGCGCGAGGGGTCCTACCCGGTACCACCCATCCTCCGGCCCGATGGCGCGTATGAATGGAAACTTCATGTACGACCAGGATCGCACTTCCTCGAGCAGGTAGTCCCAGTAGTTGGCGGTGTCGATGTGGTCGAACAAGGTCTGACCGCGCGTGTCGGTGGCGCGCAGTCCGCCGTCATAGAGTTCCAGCGCACCGTCGGCGCGCACCAGGCTGAGGTAATTGGAGCGGTAGAAGCCGAAGCGGCGGTAGAGCGCCAGGTGCTGCTCGAACAGGCGCTTCACGATCTGCACTGCGTCGAGGCTCCAGGCGACGATCTGATCGATTTCGGCCGCAAGCTGCGAGCGCTCGGCGCGCGAGAGGTTCTTGTTGACGCCCCCGGGAATGGAGCCGGTGCCGTGCACGCGCTTGCCTGCCGTGAGGCGGATGACTTCCTGGCCGTACTTGCGCAGCAGCACGCCGCGCCTGGCAATCTCGGGGTTGGCCGCGGCCACGCCGACAATGTTGCGCTTCGAGACCTCGGCATCGAACCCGAACAGCAGATCGGGCGAGGCGAGATGGAAAAAATGCAGGGCGTGCGATTGCAGGAACTGGCCCATATGCATGAGGCGGCGCAGCTTCTCGGCGGCCGGGGTGATGTGCTGCACACCCGCGATCGTGTCCATCGCCTTGGAGGCAGCGAGGTGGTGGCTCACCGGGCAGATACCGCACAACCGCTGCACCAGCACCGGAACCTCCCAGTAGGGGCGGCCCTGGATGAATTTCTCGAAGCCGCGAAACTCGACAATGTGAAAGCGCGCCTGGTGAACGCGATTGTCCGCATCCATAAGCAGGGTCACCTTGCCGTGACCTTCGACGCGCGATACCGGTTCAATGACGACACGTTTCAGTGTCTGAGGGCGTGCGGTGGTTTCGCCGGGACGATTCATATCAGTCATAGTGCAGCAGATTGGGTGCGATCACGGGTTCACGCCCGGCCAGCAGGTCGGCAAGGAAGGAGCGGATCGCTTCCGCCGGCGGCGGACAGCCGGGCAGGAAGTAGTCGATGTGCACCACTTCGCTGATCGGGTACACCTTGTTGAACGGCAAAGGCAGTTCGCGGTCATTGGGCAGGTGATGGCCAAGGGTGCCTGGCTCGTATTCGTACACCTCCTGGAAGCAGGCGCGCAGATCGATGTTGTTGCGCAGCGCGGGAATGCCGCCGGTGATGGCGCACGCGCCCATCGCGACCAGCACCTTGCAGTTGCGGCGGAATTCCTTGAGCACGTGAACGTTCTCGGCGTTGCATACGCCGCCCTCGATCAGCCCGATGTCGCACGGCCCGCAGTGCTTGATGTCGGTGAGAGGCGAGCGGTCGAGTTCGATATGGGCGAGCAGATCGAACAGCGCTTCGTCCATGTCGAGCAGCGACATGTGGCAGCCGAAGCATCCGGCCAGCGAAGCGGTTGCGACGCGCAATTTGCGCTCAGCCATGGGGTCGCTCCGGCACCGGTGCAATCGCGCCGATGGGTTTGAGGTCGAACACACGCTGCCCGATCGGCACGGCAAAGCCGCGCCGCTTGGGCAGGAGCGCACCGGTGGGGCACACCGCTAGCGCCTGGTCCGTCGCGGCAATCGCGGTATCGGCGAGCCGGCCGCTCGCCGCGTTGACGATGAGCCGCGCCCCGATGCCGCGCCCGCCGATCGCGAACACGTCCTTGCCGTCCGCGTCGCGGCTCGCGCGCACGCACAGCTCGCACAGGATGCAGCGGTTGCGGTCGAGCAGCACGTCCGGGTGCGAGGCGTCCACGTCGCGCGCCGGAAAGAAGTTCGGGAAGTGCGGGTCGTGCATGCCGAGGTGGTACGCGACCGCCTGCAGTGGGCAGCTCCCGCTTTTTTCGCACGACGGACACGTGTGGTTGCCCTCGACGAACAGCATCTGCACGAGCGAGAGGCGATCCGCGCTCAGTTCCCCGGTGTTGTTCTTTACATCGGCGTTTTCGTAAGCCCGGTTGGTGCAGGCCGCGCCGCGCCGACCGTCGATGTCCACGCTGCAGAGTTTGCAGCTCCCCTGCGGAGGGTAATCCGGGTGGTGGCACAGGTGCGGGATGTAGATGCCTGCGGCGAGCGCGGCGTCCATGATGGTCTGGCCGTCCTCGAACGGGACCGGGCAGCCATCGAGCAGGAAAGTCTTTGCGCTCATCGCCGCTTCATTCCTCGATGTGCGACCAGGCGTCCTCGCGCCCGGTGATCTGGCGCGCGGCCTGCAGCGCGCCGTCCAGGTCGAACGCGGGCTCGAAGCCCAGCACCTGCAGGCGCTGCTCGTAGGCATGGGGAAATTTTTCCATGGTCTGCGCCACCGGGTTTGCCGCGGTGTGGCCGAGACCGCAGTGGCTCATGGTGCGCAGGATGTGCATGATGCGCGACATCTCCTGCATGTCGTAAGCCGAGCCCTTGCCCGCTGCGAGCTTGTCCATGGTGTTGCGCAGCAGCGAGGTTCCTACCCTGCAGGGTGTGCAGAACCCGCAGCTTTCGTGCGCGAAAAAATGCGTGAAGTTGTGCGCCACCTCGAACATGTCGCGCCGGCGCGAGAACACCATGAACGCGCCCGCGGTGGGCAGGTCCTCGAACGCGATGCGCCGGTCGAACTCCTTCCAGGATATGCACGTGCCCGAGGGGCCGCTTACCTGAACCGCAAGCGGGTCCTCTGCGCCGCACGCGGCGAGCACTTCGCGCACGCTGACGCCGTATGGGTACTCGTAGATTCCGGGGCGTGCGCAATCGCCGGAAACAGAGATCAGTTTCGTGCCCGCCGACTCGGGCGTGCCCAGCCCGGCAAACCATTTGCCGCCCATGAGGGCGATGAGCGCCGCGCAGGCGAATGTTTCCACGTTGTTCACCACCGTGGGCTGGTTGCGGTAACCGCAGCGGTCCGGAAACGGCGGCCGGTTGCGCGGCTTTCCCGGCTTGCCTTCGAGCGACTCGATGAGCGCCGATTCCTCGCCGCAGATGTAGGCGCCGGCGCCGAGGTGAATGCGGATGTCGAAATCGAAGCCCTCGACGCCGGCGATGCGCCGGCCGAGCAATCCCTGGCTGCGGCGGCGCTCGAGCGCCTGCTTGAGCGGTGCAAGCAGATGCCGGTATTCGCCGCGCAGGTACAGCAGCCCCTCGCGCGCGCCGATCACCTGCGCGCACAAGGTCATCCCCTCCAACACCAGGTCTGCGTGACTGGCGAGCAGCACGCGGTCCTTGAACGTGCCGGGCTCGCCTTCGTCGGCGTTGCAGACGACAGTGTGCGCGCTGCCCGGTGCGCGCCGGCAGGAAGCCCACTTTGCGGCGGTCTTGTAGCCCGCGCCGCCGCGGCCGCGCAGGTTGGCGCGTTCCAACTCGGTCAGCAGCGCGTCGGCGCTGTGCGCCGCGGTCAGGGCCAGCGCGGCTCCCGGCGTGAACGGTGTGCCGAGGAGCGCATCGGCGCGGCGCACGTTGTCGGGCACTTCGAACAATATCTCCGGCCATTCGGCGAAGGGGCGACGGCCCCGCACCAGATCCACGATGAGGTCGGCGCGCGCCTTGTCCAGAGAGGGCAGGGCGTACCCGTTCACCAGCGCGCCCGGACCTTGATCGCCCAGGCCGATATCGGAAGTGTCGGCTATCCGTACCAGCCCGTCCTCGGAGAGCTTGCCGGGCTCGACCCACAGGCGCTCGCACAGGTACTGCTTGATCTCCTCCTTGCCAAGGTGGCGGTCGATGATGTTGTCCGAGAACAGGATTTCGTAGCGCGCGCGTTGATCCGTGCGGAAGAAGTGGTAGAACGTGGCAACCGATTCCACGCGTGTGCGCGGCACATCGAGCAGACGGGCAAGCGCGTCGATCTCATGGGGCGGAATGCCGTTGCAGCCCTCCTGCACGTCATGCAGCATCTGCAGGAGATTCGCCGCGTCGCCGCCGTGGGAGGCAACCACGGACTCCAGATCGCAATTTGCAGCGGGATCGGTTGACATGGATGGGTCACCCTCATGACGCTAGTGGTCTGCTTCGCAAATATTGGAACATGAAACGGTGTCTTTTTCCGCATGGCGGTGTTGCTCGTCGTTGCCATAGGCCAAGCTATGTCGCCTCCTCGCCCTTGCAGGGCGCGTCTGCGCCTGCATGCGCAGACCGTTTCGCAGGCAGGCAGTATGCTGCCCGAATTCCCTGCTACACCCTTGCCCTGCGAAAAAATCCATCCGTTTCATTTTGTCCCTCTATTTGCGAAGCAGACCACTAGTTGGCGTGCGTCACAAAATGATAGGCGCTCGATCCGGTCCGGAATTGACCTGGATCAAACGCGGTCGGCGGGTGCGCCGATTCCTGCGGATGCGAAGGCATATTTCGATCAAGAATCGCTCGATGAGCAGGGGCAACTGGCCGTACGCTAAGATATGCCATCAACGGGGCGGTCAGCGCCAGCGGTTCGCTGGTAAGTAGACGAGTCCGGGCAAGCGTCGCCGCTGGAATGGTGTTGTACACTGCGCTCGACCCAATGCAGTGGCGGCGGCTTTGGCTATTGCGCTCCCCGCGAGCGTGAAATATCCGTTCGAAGAGTAGATCTTGCCGGGAGGAAGAGAGTGAACGCTTGGATCCGATGATGAGACGTGCAAACTGGTTCGATGCCCTTGCCGCAACGGCTAACGAGGGCAGACCGCTGGCGCCGCCGGATCGCCGGGCGCTGCGGGATCTCGACGACTTGCTGTTCGGGGTGTGGAATCTCGGCGACAATCTGGTGCTCGCGTGGACGCGCCAGGGTCGTGAGTTGCGCTTTCTGGCCGTGCGCCACTATGCGATCTTCGAGGAGTTCGACTCGGGTTCGGCTCCAGACGCGCCCCTGGACGCCAATGCATTCGTCAACCAGTTACTGGCGGGGGACAAATGCTACGCGGCGGCGGAGTTCAAGCGCATCTGCGCAGTGCTCGGAAGCGCGGCACTGGTGGTCGACATGGAGTTAGGGCCGGAGGTGGATGTCAGTGACGCATTCATCGACACCATCGTGACGCGTTACGGTGTGTCGCTGGTGCGCGAGCGTGCCGTCGTACTGCTCGATGCGGTGGGCTTTTCGCTGTGCGCACCGCTCGACCAGCTCGCCATGCTGAATAGTCTGAACTATTCCGTGAACTCGGCCTGCCGCCAGCTCCAGTCCAGGGATGTCCATATCGATTTTGCCCGCACTTCTACCGGCGATGGTTTCTATATCTGGAACCGGGCGCGCACCCCGGAGGCCAATATTGCGCTGTACCAGTTGATGATGCTGATCCTCGCGGACAATGCCGTGGCGCAGCGCAAGGCGAAGCGCTTCCCCGTGCCGAGGCTGCGCGCGGCGTTCCACATCGGCGAGCATTACGAGTTCTACCAGGTCGAAACGCTCAATCCGACCGCTTTCGGCTATATCGTCGGCCAGGTCACTGTCGACCTGTCGCGCCTGATCGAAAGGGCGCTACCCGGTCAGATTCTGCTGGGCGAATTCACAGTCGCCATGGCGGATGGCAAGACCGGGGAAATGTCCAGATGCGCCACGTTGGCCTTCGTCGAGCAGGCTGCATCGCGGCTTAACGGGCTCAAGGGGCTCGCCGTCGCCGACGATCAAGTCGATACCATCCGCTGCTACCTGACCGGGCAGGGTCCGGTTGACGGAGAGTTCCTTGTCGGCCGCTACGAAATCCGCGACAAGCACGGTGCGCTCCGCCCTGCCTATAACGCCAAAATCAACATTCACCTGCGCGCCGGCAAGCCAATATTTCTCGGCATCCAGCACAAGGACATGCAGAAGCACGCCCCGGTCTGGCCATGACAAAAAGAAAAAACATCTCCTCCGGCGCTCCATGGGAAGCCATAGTCGGCTACTCGCGCGCGGTGCGCGCCGGCAACCACGTGTGGGTGGCGGGCACGACAGCCACCGATGCGACCGGCAACGTCGTGGGCGTGGGCGATGCCGCGGCGCAGACGCGTTACGCGCTGCAAAAAATCGAGAAAGCCCTCGTTGAAGCGGGCGCCACTCTCGGGGATGTGGTACGCACGCGCCTGTTTGTCACGTGCATAGCGGATTGGGAAGCCATCGGGCGCGTGCATGGCGAATTCTTCGGCGGCATCCGTCCCGCTTCCACCATGGTCGAAGTGAGCAAACTTATCGATCCCGATCATCTGGTCGAAATCGAAGTCGATGCATTTGTAGGTTGAACCTGACATTCTCCCCTCTCCCGCGTGCGGGAGAGCAACTGTGTTCCGAGTCAAGCGGTTTTGGCAGCGGTTTTTGGTGAAACATAATTTTCATCCCAGGGTTTACCCGATTTC
>Ga0315281_10001499_pt1 | contig 34586 bp, 32 predicted proteins | sample YL17G07_0_MG_FD_204540 | JGI IMG/M metagenome (GOLD analysis project Ga0315281, IMG submission 204540) | Sediment microbial communities from Yellowstone Lake, YNP, Wyoming, USA - YL17G07_0 | ecosystem: Environmental > Aquatic > Freshwater > Lake > Sediment | place: USA: Wyoming | collected...
GAGGAACGGGAGACCCGGCTCGCGATCATCGCGGCAACGAACTCGGTCCTTGGAAGCGGGTTGGGATTGATTGGGATCAGGACGCTGGAGATGATGTGAAAAGTCCAACACCTTGTTAGACAAATCATATAAGATGAAGTGGTATATATGACTGAAAGCGCGATTTTGGAGTTTGAAGTAAAGGCAGTAGTCTTTCAGGAAAATGACACGCATCGCCAGAAAAAGTTGAAGAAGCAATAGGAAGATTTTTGCCAAAACTCGGAAAGGATGGGTGGGGAAGTAGAATGCAATCCGATGATTGAATTTACCATTCCATCATTTGCCCATCTCGCTGAAGTCAACGCCGATCCGCTGGCATGGTGTGAACTACCCTAACTTGGCTTGCGCCGAAGTTATGGCTTCCTGTTTCATAGACGGAACTATTGTTCCATCTTCACAGGCGTTACTTCCCGTCATTCCGACGGTAGCTCTTGTGAGTATGTTGATTGCAGCATTGAGGTCTCTGTCTATGCTCAAACCACAGGAAGGACAATTATGCTGTCTTTCCCATAGCTCCTTTGGCACACAGATTCCACATCTGCTACAATCTTTAGACGTATTTTTCGGATTCACAAATACCACTTCACAACCAGCACTTTCAGCCTTGTAGGAAATTATATTCGTGAATATGCTCCATCCTGCATCGCTTACTCCCTTCCCATGTTCATCTGCTATGCCTTGCACGTTAAGGTCTTCCAATGCTATCATGGAATATCGTGAGATGAGATTATTGGCGCTCTTATGTAGCCAGTCTTTTCTTGTATCGGCTACTTTGGCATAGACTCTTGCGACTTTCAGCTTTGCCTTCCTTCTGTTCCTGCTTCTGAGTTTCTTCTTGGATAAGTCTCTCTGAGCATCTGCCAATCTATCCTCATAGATTCTCATGTGCTTTGGCTTCTTGATTTGTTCTCCGTTGGAGATGCTTGCGAAGGTCATCAAACCGAGGTCTATGCCTACTTTTTCACCTTCCTTTTTAGGTGTATGGACAGTCTCTGTTTCTGCCGTTAGGATTGCAAACCACTTGTCTGATGACTCCTTCTTGAGCGTAAGTGTCTTGATTGTGCCTTCAACTTCCCTATGTTTCTTGACGTTGATTTCTCCGAAGGGATTGACTTTCAGTTTTCTTTCCTTGAGAGAAAAGCCAGATTGAGGGTAGTGCAAACTTTTCACCCTATCTATTGATTTGAAACGAGGAAATCCACCTTTCAATCCCGTTTTCTTACGCCTTATCTTTGCTTTGAGAGCCAAATAAAGACGTATGAAAACATCTTGGGCTACTTGCGAGTGCAATCCTGAGTTTTTGCTTATTTCCTGATAGGTGCTTCTCGTCGGAAATTTCTGATAATCTGCATACAGTTGCTTTGCAAGCTCAAGACCATTATTCCAGAGATTCTTTGAAAGCCATAGATGGGTCTGCATCTCCTTGGCTTGTGCCTTTGTCGGATACAGACGGAATTTGTAACTTTTTATTCTTGTATGCGACCGATTACTCATGATTATACTGCTTCTTTTTTGCTTTTTATGCTTTTCGGAAGAGAGTAGATTTCCGCGGCTTTTTTATTTCCGCGGATGTTTCAGAGGTTAGCAGCCTCTTATCTGTTGGTGGTTTCCACGGAAATGTGGATATCGAAGATCATAGCCCAATTCATCCCCAACCTAACAAAGTTCAGGTTTGGGGACTTCTTGGCACGAAAGGTTAAAAATATTAGCATACCAATATAAAAATTCACACATACAAGATCACTTTATCGGGGTATATTGATATGAGGATCGTTGTACCAAAAGAAACATACCCATCGGAAAAACGCGTAATGGTTCTGCCTGCTTCGGCAAAAGTGCTGGTCGAATCAGGACATAGCGTATGCGTGCAGGCAGGGGCAGGCAGCGGAATCAGCGTTCCTGACGAAAAATACAAGAATGCAGGTGCAAGCATCATTTCCGATGCGATTGAATTGTACAAACAGGCAACCGAAGGAATGGTCATCAAAGTAAAATCGCCCTCGCCCGAAGAATTCTCTTTCATGAGAAATGCGATATTATTTTGCATGCTGCATATCCAGCAGAACAAGGAGAGGATTTTCTATCTCGGTTCCCAGGAACTTGTCGGAGTGGCGATGGAAAATATTCGCAATGAGCGCAACCAGAGGCTGATTGACCAGACACATTTAACTGGCCTTGCCGGGGTTTATTTTTCTATCAGGTATTCCCAGCAAATTCCGGACGACATGAAGGCAGTCATATTGGGATATGGAAATGTTGCAAATGGCGCGATCACAGCCTGCTCAAGACTTGGAATCTCCTACAAGATAATGAGAAAAAGCGAGTTGAAACACCTTCCTCTCTGGCTGGCTGATATGGACTTGCTGATAAATGCGATTACATGGCCGGAAAAGCAGAGGGAGAAAAAAGAATATCTTGTCACAAGGGAGGACATACGGAACTCAAAGCCAGGCATGATCGTTTTGGACCTTTCCGTAGATTTCCCGAATCCGATTGAGACAGTGCACTCCACGACATATCAAAACCCATGCTATATCGAAGAGGACAGGGTCCATATCAGCATTTACGGATATCCCGGATTGGTGCCAATAACGTCCAGCCGCATTTACAGCGAACAGATATTGCCGATTGCATTGGCCATTGCAAACAACAATGGACTCAGCGACATAAAAAAGGTGGAGGGAGTGGGAGCGCACATTGCCCGTGCGATAGAAGATCCGCACAAGTATGGTGATTGGACTGCATACAAGCCCCTGACTTCTCCAGGCCCGAAAATCGAATAAGGTGCTGAGACATGAAGAGCCTTCTGGTTCTCGGAAAAGGGGACAGTGGATATTCAGACCGGAACCGCGCAAGGCTGGTAGGCTTTGCAAAAAAAGCAGGATTCGATGTCCAGCAGGCTGATTATCATGAGATCAACCGGGTTCCTGGTTTTCAAAATGAGACAATAAACGTCATGTTCTTTTTTCCATTTACATTCTGGAATGCGTATTGTGAAGTTCCGCAGGATACACATCTTTATGGGACATCAAAATCAGTCTATGAAAAGTTCCGTGATTATTTCCTTAGTACCGGGAGTCAGTTGGAAGACCGGTTCAGGGGCCACCAGATAAATTACATCATTCCACCGGAAATCGCATTTATAGACAGGGATAAGATAGAAACATTAAGGCTGCTGCGTGCATCAGGAGTGCCGACTCCTGATCAGGTTTCTTATACCTGCCTGCAGGATGTTATCGATTCGATCAGCCCAAAACGCGGGATTTTCATCAAATGCCGCTACGGCGCAGAGGGCAAGGGAATCACGGCCCTGCATCATGATCGCTGGGTCACGAATTATAGGATCGAAAAGGACAGGCTGGCAAATTTCGGAGTTTATGATACATGGCAATTTTCAGATATCACAGGAAGGCGGGAATTGTTGGAACAACTTCTTGAGAACGATGTCATTATCGAAAAAGAAATACTTGCTCCAGGCATACTTGATGGGAAAAAATTCGATTTGAGGGCGTATGTTGTCGGACAGGATATGGCCCATTTTTTTGCAAGAGTGAACGATCCTAAAAAAGAGATTACAAATCATTCCCAGGGTGCAACAATAATACACCACCCGCTTACCGGTTTGGGCAAAGACTGCATAGGTCTGGTCAGGCGAACCGCGATACAGGCAGCCAATGCGATGGGATTGAAATTTGTCGGAGTGGATATCATGTTTGACGAAAGCCTGGATGCCCCCCGGGTGGTTGAAGCCCAGTGTTTCGCGGATTTCCCATGCATCAGAAAATTCAATCTGCCCCAGTATATGATACATGATGCAAGCGCGTTGTTCTTATAAAGTTACAAGGCAGCGTACAGAATGCGTTTCTCCTGGAAAATCGCTGCTTATGAGTAGCGTTTTAAATTGATTATCGCTATTTGGGGGGCTTCTGATCGCTTTTCTCTTCCTTCCGTACCCACTCGATCGTCTTTTCAAAATCGCGCTTTATCCCGCGCCTATCGAAAAACTTCAAAATTATAGCAACATCCCGCTCCAAAAACTCGTTCGCTTTGGGATGGTCGAGCACGACGCCTTGCCCGAAATCGATCAGGTATGGGACATCGCCCATCATGATGTTATACTCGCTGATGTCCGCATGCACAAGCCCTGCATGGTACATCTTCCTGATATCCTCCAAAATGGAATCCAGGTCAGCTTCGCCATGCAATGGCCCGACAAGGTTCATGGTAGGGTATGGCAGCCCTTCTTCACCTAAAAAGCTCATCACCAGGATATGCTTGTCCACGTAAAACGGGGTTGGCGCATGCACGCCGGCTTTCTCGCAGATCTCGAGGTTCTTGAACTCCTTGTGCGCGAACGCTTCCACAATGCCGCGGTCCGAATGCTTTATCTTGCTGAATCGCGGGTCAGCTTCAAGATACCCTGCCTTCCTTGCAAACGGCGCAGTCTCTATCTTGTAAATCTTTATCGCGATGAATTTCCCTTCCGCATTCGCGCCCCTGAAGATATTCGCTTCCTTGCCAGTGGAGACAGGATAATCCACGGTCTCGATTATGCCTTTCTTGATCATCTTGGATAAAGCCAATAACGTGCCCTTGTCGAATACCTCTGACTCGATCTTGAACCGCTCTTTGAGCAGGTATTCGTCTTTCGAGGGTTTTTTCCTTCGGGATACACGTCTTGCCATGAGATCAGGTCTTAATTCTATACTCCGATTTCTCCTCTTTCCTTGAGTATCCTTGCCTGCAATGGATTGTATCTCCAGACGATATCTCCTTTTTTGTCGCCTTCGATCTCATAGGGCTTGACGATCACGACATCGCCCTCGCGCACCCATATCTTGTTGCGCATCTTGCCCGGGATCCTGCACATGCGCTCCTTTCCGTCTTTGCAGGTTACGCGCATGCGTGAGCCGCCCATCATGCCGATAACGACACCGAGCGTCTCGCCTTCCCCAGGCATGCGGATCCGGCGGAATTCTTCGGCCTCAGATACCGGTGCTCCGGTCCCTCCTGGCCGGCCTCCTGGCCGTCCGCCTCCTCTTCCGCCGCCTCTTCCTCCTCCTCTTCCTCCTCCGCGATTAAATCCATGGTAAGCCAATTAACCAACTCACTTTATCGAAGCTCTCGCTCCGCAGCTTTCACATATCAGCATCTTGTAGCCCTGCACATCGTCTATGTGCGTGTCAGGGCGCTTGCACTCCTTGCATATCACGAATTTGTTGACAAAATCCTCGAGCTTCCGGTTCACGATATCTCCGCTCATCTTCCTTGCGAGTATAAGGCGGTCTCCGACCTGCTCTGCTGGCACCGCAAGCTCCTTTGTAAGGAATTTGATTATCACATCAGGCTCGCGCCTTGTCTTGTCAGCCACTGCCTTGAAATTCTTAATTATCGTCTTGTTCCCTTCTGTGAAATATTCGAACCTGGGCATCTCGAACCTTTCGCTTTTCGTCACTTTCTCAGGAAGGTTCTTGTAGACATTGTCGAGCAGCTGCTCGTATTGCTTCTCTTCGTCCATGAGGAGGATTAACTTGGATAAGATTTAAAAATAGAGGAGAGAACATAACCGGAAACTGGAAACCGACAACGCCTACGTACCCTCTTCCCAGCTATGCAGATACTTGTCCTGCTCTTTTGTGAGCGAATCCTTCTTCACGCCCATTGCCTCGAGCTGGAGCGCTGCGATCTCATTGTCGAGCGATTCCGGAAGCGTGAGAACCTTTGCTGGAAGCTTCCCCTTATTCTTCACAAGGTATTCGCATGCAAGGGATTGGCCTGCAAAGCTCGTTGCCATGACTTCTGACGGGTGGCCTTCTGCTGCCGAAAGATTCACCAGCCTGCCTTCTGCGCAAAGATAGATTTTCTTCCCTTCAACATCATACTCTTCGAGCTGCGGCCTGATCCTCCTTTTCTTCCAGCGCTTGTCCATGCCTGCGACATCGACCTCATTGTCGAAATGCCCTGAGTTCGCAAGTATGGCTCCGGATTTCATTGTCTTTATATGCTCAGTGGTTATCACATGCTTGTCGCCAGTCACAGTCACGAAAATATTGCCTATCTTCGCAGCATCCGAGATCGGCATAACGCTGTAGCCATCGAGCCTTGCCTGCATTGCACGGAACGCATCTGTTTCTGTCACGATCACGTTCGCGCCCATGCCCTTTGCCCGCATGGTAAGCCCCTTCCCACAGTCGCCATAACCACAGACAACAAAATTCTTTCCTGCAATCAGGACGTTCGTTGCGCGGAGCAGGCCATCGAGGGTGGATTGCCCGGTACCATAATAATTGTCGAGAAGATGTTTCGTCTTGTTGTCATTCACTGCGACCATCGGGTAAGCAAGCACCTTCTCCTTCTCCATCGCCCTGAGCCTGATGACGCCTGTAGTGGTTTCTTCACACCCGCCAACCATGCCTTTCAGCAAATCCTTGTGCTTGGTATGAATCGCGGTCACGAGGTCGCACCCGTCATCGATCGTGATATCCGGCTTGGAAGCGATCACTGCTTCGATATAGCGATAATAATCTTCCTTGCCCTCACCCTTATATCCATAGACCACGAACCCGTCTTTGGCAAGCGCTGCAGCGACATCATCCTGCGTGCTGAGCGGATTGCAGCTTGCGAGCGCGACTTTTGCCCCGCCTGCACGCAGCGTCCGGACGAGCACTGCGGTCTCTTTTGTTATATGGAGCGCGAGCCCGATCGTCATTCCTTTGAACGGCAACTCCTTCTCGAACCTCTTCCGGATCTTTAGCATGATCGGCATGAATGATTCTGCATATTCTATATTGAGCGAGCCCTGCTCCGCAAGCCCCAGATCTTTCACTTCAAAGCCAGACCCCTTGTCCATAAAAACACCAAGTTAGCGGATCATATTTTTATATTCATTTGATAAAACATCGTGTCCTTATAAGCTGTATGTTCAAATCTGCATATGGAAAGAGGATTGGTCTCAAGTTTTTCCACTTCTAAATACCTTTAAAAACATTTTTAGCCTAATAATGTGTTAGTAATTCATTTCAGGTGGGAGAAAAATGTTCAAAGATTATTACAAGATACTTGCCATACCCAAGGACGCATCAAGGAAACTGATCAGGAAAGCATACGCCAAAATCGCGTTGGAATGCCACCCTGACAGAACTGCTCACATGGCTGATTTGAGTGCACAACAGCGGGAGGATCGTAAAGAGATATTCATTGCTGCTACAGAAGCACATAGTGTGCTAATCAATGAAGCCAAACGAAAAGAATACGATGCAGAAATCGAGCGGGCAAGAAAATCAGGTTCAGCAGAACGGACTCCTCCTCCGCGGCCAAGGACCCCCCACGAGCGGCCAACCGGCGCATGGAAGGCTCCCAAACCACCTCCAAAACCCCCGGCTTTCAGCTGGGAGGATGTGGAGCGCATGGTGAACCAGAAAAGGTACACCCCTCTTTTCCAGTTCTGCGCAAACCGCTGGCGTGATTATGATCTTAGGGTTAAAGTCGGCATGCGGCTGATCGATCATTTTGTCGAATATAAAAATTCGGGTGGCTTGAGGGAGCTTGCAAAGCTCGCGGACATACCGCCGGAGATCCGGAACCTTGCCTTTGAGAAATTCACCCAGGTGACAATTGAGTCATTCAATACAGCAGGCTTTTTGGCGTTTCTGGAAATCGCTGCGGATCAGACTCAGGACCGGGAAACGAAACTGCGCTCATGCATGCGCATGATAGATGCATGCAGGCAAAATGGAAGAATGTCTGCTCTTGAAACCCTGGCCACCTATCCCGGCATACCCAAAGAAATCAGTGATGCTGCATATGAAACAATTGCTGACCTCGTTGTTCCGGATGTGGACTCGTCTCTGGCAAAGACATTCATCCAAATGACTCTGGATAAGGGACGCGACGAAAACGTGCGAATAAGGGCAGGATTGAAATTCATAAAAACTTGTGCAGTGCAGGGTAATGGCGGCCTCATCCTTACTATTTGTTTATCTTCAGATATTCCATCAGCTGTCCGCAATGCTGCTTTTGAAAAAATCCCTGAAATATCGGCAGAGACGCCCATGCCACCAAAGATATTTGAAAGATTCATCAGCCTGATCGAAGAAGGGGATTTCGATACAGACATCAAGAAAAGGGCTGGCCTTAGGTTAGTAGATGGCTGCAAGGAAAAGGACAATGATAATCTGTTTCTGATAGCAGAAAGAAAAAGTGTTCCTGCTGAGGTAAGGGCTGCTGCATATGTGAAACTTGCTGATTGGATAAACGAAAAGACTGTCCCAGGATATTTTTTTAAGCTGATAAAAATCACGGGTGATAAAAGCCTTGATGAGTCAGTAAGACTTTCAACAGGTATGCGCATGCTGGATGCTGCCTGCACGTATAATTGGGCCTTGCAGGTCATGAAACTGTCTGATGCGCCGGATATCCCGGAAAATCTCCGAATCGAAGCGTTCCGGAGAATCCCGGTGCTGGTGGCGGTTAATGAAGATAAGAACCTGCTCCCCGAATTTGTAAAACGTACTCTTGAGTTTGCCCAGGCGCCGGAATCAAAGACAGCGGCATTTGAAAGATTCGTAGGCATCTGCGTTGAGAACAGGCAATGGGAAAAGGCAATGGAGCTCATTTTTTTCCCTAACCTCCCCGAAGAGATCCAAAAACGCCTGAAAGAGAAATACCAGGAGGCACTGGAGGAAAAAGCGAGGCAGCTGGCCCTGGATGGAAATATCAGCGGATTCATTGAACTCATTTCGAATAAGCATGTTCCTGAAGTATTGAGGATTGATAAAGGTCTCAAGGGAGTGGATCTTTTCGCAAGGCAGGGGATGTTCAGACTGCTTCTAAGATGGGGAAATAATGAGGTACCAGGCATACCTGAAAAAGTGCGGCAGAGCGCAATCGAAAAGCTCGCCATGGCGATCAGTCAGCCTGAAGTTGTTGAAAGGCTTGTTGTTCAGGAGCAATACGATGTTCTTTTGGTCGTTTTGAAAAACGAAAATGTCCCTCCCGACCTTCAAATGGATGCCGGAATGCGAATGATAAAAACGGTTTCACAAAAAGGAAAATGGGGCCTGCTTGTCAAATGGAGCAAGGACAAAATGCTGCCAGCTGGTTTCTCTTTGGCATGCCATGAGAACATATCAAATGCGCTTTTGAACGGGAAAGTTGTTGATGCCTATTTCAAGAACAGGCAATATGGCAATGTCATCTCAATGATAATCGATCCTGACATCCCGGACAATATCCGCGAGTGCACGGGGCTCTCAGCAGTCAAATGCTTTGAAAAGGAGTGCAAGTACGATCTTCTTTCGATACTATCGAGAGATGATGCAGTTACGACTGTACCGGAAAGCGTGAAGAGAGCAGCCAAAACTGCGCTTGAAGACGCTGTAAAAAGCACAGAGCTCGACCTTGAAAAACGCTATCTGGATCTTGATATTAAAATGCGACATGAAACCGTAACAACATTCCCAAAAAACAAAGGGAAGAAAAAAGCGCCCGTGTGATAGGCCATCGGATATCTTTAAAACCCTTGACTGATTATCTCATCCATGGCGCTTGATAAGAATCATGCTACGAAGATCGGCATTTTGTTCGTTTACTTCTGCATCCTCGCATACATCCTCTGGACCTACGACGTCGGCTATATCATACTGCCCATCCTCGTGCTCTCATCAATCGCCTGGCTCCTCTATGAATATTCCCACGGAGTGAAGCAGGCCGTTCTGAACGCGGCATCCGGGATCGGCCTGTTCCTGATGCTCTTCGATTTCATCGTGGAGAACGTCGGCGCTTTCTTCGGCTTGTGGCAGGTCGGCACGAGCGCGCTGTTTGTGATTTTCGTGCCAATCGAGATAATGGCGCTTTGCCTTATCGGCGGGACGGCATGGGCGCTTGCCCAGCCAAAGAAGTTCAGCAGGATGGATAGCGTGCTCGACATAATGTTATTCTCTGCATTCGGGACGCTCGGCGAATTCCTTCTCATTAAAAATGGCATAATGACGTATTCCGGCGGATGGACATCCATCCATGCATTCATCGGATATTTCATTACATGGTGCCTGCTCCACTACCTGAGATACAAGGTCGTGCCGATAATATTCAAATGAATGGAACTTTTGAAGGGGGGCGCTGCACGAAGCGCGCCATCAAAAGGATTATAAACACTAATAGGTCTAAACATGATATATCAAAAACATATATATCAAGGTTTGATATATGATCGACAGGAAGCTTAGTGCAGGCATGAAAGCTGCGATGAGCCGCAAGGTCACGGAAGCTATATCAACGGCATTCATGCTCTGGCTGATATCCAAGAAGCCCACTTACGGTTATGACATAATCCGGACATTCCGCTCTGAGCACGAGTTCTCGAAAGTCGGGCCAGGGCATATCTACCCATACCTTGCGAAGATGGCGAAGGACGGGCTTGTGAATGTGAAGGAGGTCTCCCAGGGCAAGCGGATTAAAAAGCTATATGCGATAACGCCTATCGGAAGGAAGATGCTGAATGACATCAAAAAGAGATTTTTCCATGGCACCCTCAGGGCGCAGTTCCTCGGGGAGATGATATCATGAAGCTCGTACGCGGACATGTCCATAAGGAGGATGAACGGGAAATCCTCAAGCTGGAGAATGTGTGCAAAATCTACAATCTGGGCAAAAGCAGTGAAACCACTGCAGTGTGCGGCATCGATTTCCATGTGCATGTCGGCGAGCTTACGGGAATCCTCGGACCGAGCGGATCCGGAAAATCCACGCTTCTCCATATCATGGGCCTTCTTGACCGGCCGACAGAAGGCAAGGTTTATATCGATAATACAGACACATCGAAGATGTCTGATCCAGAGCAGGCGCGCATAAGGGGGAAGAAGATCGGCTTCATTTTCCAGGCATATAACCTGATTTCATCGCTCACTGCACAGGAAAATGTGGAGCTTCCGCTGATAATATACGATATTCCGGCAGACGAACGCAGGAGAAAAGCGAAAAAGATCCTTGAACGGCTTGGCCTTGGCGCAAGGCTCAACCACCTGCCTGGCCAGCTCAGCGGGGGGGAAAAACAGCGCGTGGCAATCGCACGGGCTCTTATCAATGACCCTGAAATCCTGCTTGCGGATGAGCCCACCGGCAACCTGGATTCGAAGACCGGGCAGGAAGTATTAAAGATATTTGAGGAGCTTCATCTTGATGGCAAAACCATAATAATAATCACGCACGATGAAAGCATCGTGAGCATCACTGAAAAAGTCGTGAGAATCAAAGATGGAAAGGTTGTGAAAATTGAGGTGTTGACATGAAAATGTTTTTGCGGATATTAATCTGTTTGGCCCTTGTTGCGGGAGTATTCACCGGACTGTCCTTTGCAGGCGTGTCAGTCTCGAATTATACGGTTTCGAAAAGCACATTCCAGCCAGGAGACACCGGGATCACTACTATTACGATCACCAATCCGACCGGGAACAACCGGGTGACCGGATTGACCATGACCATATACAATCCTTCTGGCATAACAGTCACGAGCTCACCATTGCTTGCGGACATCGAGTCCGGAGGAACTGCGATCGTATCGATCCCTTTCAAGATAGATTCAGATGCAAAGCCAGGCATCTACCTGCTGAATGTCGAGTTCGAGGGCATCACTTCACAAACCAGCACTTCGACGCAGACAACAAGCAGCAACACGGTTTCAGTGCCGATCATCGTGGTCAATTCCCCGATACTCTCGATTGCTTGCGACACAAAAGCGCTTAGCGGCGTGGACTCGGTTACGCTCATGCTTGCGAACAACGGCGGGAGCGCAAAAAGCCTAAGGATCTCCACGGCCGGAACAACTTCGCTCTATGGTGTGAACGAAGTATATGTCGGTGAACTGAAGGATTCGGAAAATGTCACAGTCATCCTTGATTCGCGCAATGAAAGCGACGGGCCGGTGACCATCCCTTTCCTTCTGGTGTACGATGATGAGATAGGGACCTCCCACAGCGATACCGCAAACCTCAGATTGACGGTGAAGAAAGAAGTGCTTGACCTCAGTTTCACCCAGCAAGAGAGCCTTACGACAAAAGAGGACGGGACGCTTTTGCTCGAGATACTGAACAGCGGGCAGGCGCTTTCAGACGTCCGGATATCATTTTCCGATACTGGCGTGAAGCTTAAGGGCGCAAGCGAAATCAAAGTCGGCAACATCTCTTCAGGGGAGAATAAGAGCGTTTCCGCATCTGTCTATCCCGACCTAACGCCTGGCCTGAATCTTGTGAACGCGACAGTCAAATGGGTTGAAAAGGACGTCCAGAAAGAGCAGGCCGTGCAGATACCGATAACAGTTGAATCAGATGCGAATGTGAGCGTGTACCTCGAAGCAAAACCATCCCCAATGACCGCTGGTGCCGAGCATACGATTTCAGTGCTCATATCCAACATCGGCTCTTATCCCATTGATAATGTCGATGTGGGCCTGAGCTCCCCGCAGTTCAAGCTCCTTGATGTCACGCCAAGGCAGTACATCGGATCGCTTGCCAAAGACGACTTCTCCACAGTTCAATTCAATGTGAAGACAACGAGCGAAGGAAGCGGGCCGATCTATATCAATGTGATGTACCGCGATGCTTCAGGCGAGTGGGTGAACAAGACGATAACGCAGAATGCGGTCGTGTATGCGGCAGCAACAGATGAATCAGCAGGGCTTGTCCCCATCATCATTGTCATCGCGCTTGCCGGAATCGCGGTCTGGTTTTTCAAATTCCGAAAAAAGGCGTGAAGCATGAGATTGCAGGACATGGTTGCGTATGCTTTGCGTTCGCTACGCAGCAGCAGCCTCAGGTCCTATCTCACCATCCTTGGGATAATCGTCGGCATAACTGCGATCGTCGTCCTGATCGGCCTGGTCCAGGGCCTGAAGAACACCGTAGAGGACCAGCTCCAGGCTTTCGGGCCAAGAACGATAATCATCATGCCAGTGGATGTGACCCAGGCAGCCTCTTTTGGAGGCACTGCCTTTGCGCCAACAGCAGGAAAGCTGTTTGAATCGGATTACGAGCGCGTGAAACGGCTCGGGTCTATTGACGTCATAACAAAAGTTATAACCTCCCGGGTGAACGCGGAATACAAAAACAATTCCATCACTGCATCGATCATGGGAGTGGAATCGGATAATTTCGGTAAGACGCTAAGCTCGCTTGAGATAGACAGGGGCCGTTTGCTTGCGCCATCTGATTCAAAAGCAGTGGTTGTCGGCTCGTCGCTTGCTGATACAGGCTTCAAGGATAAGGTGGAAGTGGGATCAAACATTTATCTTGCAGGCCAGAAATACCGCGTTATCGGCATCTTGAAGAAAACAGGGAATTCGCTTGCACAGGTTGATAATGTCCTTCTGGTCAATTTTGATGACGGCCGCGAGCTGGCAGGAGATTCGCTGGCCCCGGATGAGATATCCCTGATAAGGATCCTTGTTCGCGATGGCGAGAATGTAGAGCAGGCAGGAGATGATATTACTGCAATCATGCTTTCCTCCCACCGGACAACCGAAGACAAAAAGGATTTCTCTGTGCTCACTCCAAAGTATATAAATGACCAGGTGGAACAGACTACGGGGATCCTTTCGCTTTTCCTCGGTGCGATCGCAGGCATATCGCTTCTTGTGGGCGGCATCGGCGTCATGAACACCATGTTCATGAGCGTGCTTGAGCGCCAGCGGGAGATCGGAACACTGAAATCCATCGGCATGAGCCAGCAGGGCATACTTGGGCTTTTCCTTACTGAATCCGTGCTTATCGGCATGGCTGGCGGATTGCTTGGAATGTTTTTCGGGTTTGCTTTCCTTTTCCTGCTCTCATTGTTCGGGCTTCCTGCTGCATTCCAGCCGGAGATCGCCCTGGGAGCCATGCTGTTTTCCGGCATTGTAGGCGTGATTTCCGGAGTGATACCAGCAAAACAGGCTGCGGATCTTGATGCTGTTGAAGCCCTGAGGTACGAGTGACATGAAGCTGCAGGATGCCGTTCAGTATGCGATAAAGAGCCTGCGCGTGCGCAGCCTGCGCTCCTGGCTGACGATACTTGGCATCGTTATTGGCGTATTGGCAATGGTCGTGATAACCGGAGTGACTGAAGGCGTGAATAAAAGCGTGACTGACCTGATGTCGAACTTCGGCTCAGACAAGATGTTTGTTATCCCGGTGAATATCGAGTCGGGAACCGGGTTTGGATCGTTTTCCGGAGGGCCTGCGCAAAGGCCTCTTGGAAAATTGTATGAGCGGGACGTGGAATCAGTCAAATCCGTTTCAGGGGTGAATGAAGTAACCCGTATGATTTTTGGCCGCACGAGCCTGCAGTTCAAGCAAAAAGAGCTATCCGCGACATTGTATGCATGCGATGCCAATATCTTTGATATGTTTGGCGATTACGTCCAGCTCGAGAAAGGCAGGCTTTACACTGACAACGACCGCAAGGTAGTCGTGCTCGGCAATGATGCTGCAAACAAGATGTTTGGCAAGGACAAGCTGGATGTCGGCAGCGTGCTGGTTGTAAATGGGGAGAATTACCGTGTGGTCGGGGTGCTGAAGAAGATCGGCACTGCGCTTTCGACTGCAGACGATTCCAATATCTATATACCTTTTGAGGATGGGAAAGATCTTTTCAAAGCGCAGCTTGCCAAAGACGAAGTGTCATTCATCTATATCGACCTGAGCGATGGCTTTGATGCCGACGAAGTCAAAAGCATAATGGAAACCAAGATCGCGAACAACCACCGGGTTACGCTTGATGATAAGGATTTTTCTGTGATCACAGCAGATTTCATCAGCAAGACGGTCGGCTCGATACTCGGGACATTGAGCAGCCTGCTCTTTGCCATTACCGCAGTTGCAACAGTTGTCGGAGGGATCGGGATCTCAAACACAATGTTCATGTCAGTGCTTGAGCGGCACCGCGAAATCGGGGTTTTGAAATCCGTTGGCGCAACTGAGCGCGACATCGAGATCATATTTTTGACAGAGAGCGCCCTCATCGGATTTGTCGGAGGAGTGATCGGCTTTGCGGTTGGAGCCTTCATATTATACATAGCCGAACAGTTCGGCGTCCCCTACCTAATCCGTATCCGCTGGATAATCTTTGTTTTTGTTTTCTCGATTGGCGTTGGGCTGGTGGCTGGCTTCATCCCGGCACGGAATGCGGCGAAGCTGGATCCTGTGGAAGCATTGAGGCAGTAAGGAAGTCTTGTGTTTCGGGTTCTGGGTTCCTGTTTTGCATGGCTAAGAGAACTGGGAAAACAAATCCGCATTTTTATTAAATTCCACATGCACGACATCGATCAGGTCATAGCCAATAAGGACATCTGAAAGCTTGTCCTTCAGTTCTTTAAGGAATCCTGCGAATTCCTCTTCGCCCATGCATTCTACCTGCAGCTCATAGTTCCACTGCCCGACCATTTTTTCAAAAACAGCGACGTGCTGGTTCTTCTGCACGAATTCCATAAGCCGTTGCTCGCCGTTTGAGACATCCTGGAGCGCAAGCGCGACCCGCTTGCGCGATGCTTTGAATGCAAGGGGGTTGATTCTCGTTCTGTATGCCTGGATTACGCCTGTTCGTTCCATTGATGCTATCCTGCCCTTCACTGTCTGCATTGCAATGCCTGTCTGCCTGGTTATCGTAAAATACCTTTCCCGTGTGTTTTCAAACAGTGCCCGCAGTATTCTGATGTCCTTTTCATCGAGTTTTTCCTTTTCGTTCGATCCTTCTGTGTAAGACCCTTTTCTTATTTCGCCCACATCGTTTGAAAGATACCTCTTGTTGAAGTTGACTGAACTTATTATCAGCGAGAAATGATACGCCTTGATATTATCGCTGAATTTCCTGGTGATTTCCTTCAGCTGCTCGAAAAGGGCATTCGCGTCCTTAAGAACAAAATTCACTGACAGGTCCCACCTTCCAGTCACTTTGGCAAGAAAAAGGACATTCCTGTTCTGCAAAAAATATTGGATGATCTTTTCTTCCTGTTCATTGCTTGCTCTTTCTAACCTGAACATGCAGCGGTAAAGATTCAGGCCGAGCTTATCTACACGCAGTATCGGCATGAAGTCAGATATGACCTCGGAGTCTATGAGATTCCTTATTCTCTGTTGTACTGCTGGTGGGGAAAGGCCAGTGCGCTTAGCAATTTCCTTGTTCGGCAGCCTGGCATTCAACGAGATCTCATAAAGGATTTGCATGTCTTTCTTATCTATCCTCTGTCCCATGGAATATACCTTGGTGCGATATTATTTATTGATTTATCATTAATCAAATTTATGCCGTTCAAATTCCGTTTAACTCAAGAAAGCTTTTCAAAACTAAAATTTTCTTTTGTTTTATTGTAAAAAATTAAGCGATAGATTTATATATGTTGACCTCGAAGGCATATAAAGCATTTAGTTGGGGCGGATGCAGAAGGGTTTCCTGTTTCAGTTCCCTGTTTCCGGTATCGTGTCTTGCGGTACGGAATCCAACATTAAAATATTCATGATCCTGCGATAACCGTTGGCTCTGACGCGCCTATGCAACGGGAAAACGCATGTACAGGAAATGTATGTATTGAGCGCTTTCGAAACGAGCGCCTCGAATAATCTTGATGAACTCGCAGTTCATCGAGAGCTTGTGCCCATTTTTTAGGGCACATGATCTGCACTTGGGATTGTTTGGGTTTCGGGATTGTAAAAGAAAACGAGGTTGATGTATATGAGAATGCATGTCCTTGCGATAAACGCATTTCAGCAGTAAGTTCGAGTAGCCCTGTTTGTCAGGGGAAAAGATGAATGCTGGAAAAGCCTGAAGTTGCAAGGAAAAGAATGGACTCCTGATCCATCGGGGGAATAATCAGAAAGATGGAAAAAGCAACCGGTGTGAACCGGAAAAATGAAAATGAGGTAGATGAAGTATGGTAAGTAACCAGAATAGGTTCGAACGAAGGGGTTTTACGAGCAATTCACCCAGCTCGACAAGCATAGCGAATTACGGAAACAGCGCGATGTCCCGTGAGAACTTCCTGAAAGGCTTGGGACTCGGAGCTGGAGCGATTGCTGCTGCAGGACTTGGATTGGGACTTAGTGGAGCCGTGAAAGCGCAGTCAATATCTGGCGGAGGAGCTGCAAAGAAATACCTTGTCTCAGTAACGCAAAATTTCCAGCCGTCAAACATGGCATCGATCGGCGGAACCTGCGAATGGCACTGGCCTGAGGCTGGAATCGCTATAGCGAGAAGCTCGAGCTCGACATTTGTTGATGATGCTGAAGGAGGCATGGTCAATGAGAATATAGAGTATGCTGTACCCAGCATTCCCTTTGAAGGCAGGGAAAATCAGCCTTTGAATGGCACTCCGGATCTTTCCAATGCGATCATTTCGAGTAGTTCTATACCTTCCACTCCAAATACGTACCCAAGCTACTATGAATTCAATGGGCAATGGGCACTACAGGCAGTCGGGGCGACAAGGCCGGATAATACTGCTACTGGGCCGCTCAGTTCCCCTTTTCTGGGACAGATAGGCGTTCAATATGCGACACCAGTGTGGCAACTAGATCCCGGAGCAGATGGATCTGGTGTTTCGATTGCGATACTTGATTCCGGTATGCCTGCACAATGGAATTCTTATGATATTCCTGAATGGGTCCCTGCACAACAAAGATGGCTTTGTGACTTTTGGACAAAAAATGATGTCCAGCTCCATCCTGAATTTGACTGGTATCATTCTGGAAATGCCGGTGATGGAGGCATTGTCCCAATATTCAAGTCTGCAAGTGAGCGCGATACTTATTTTTCAATGCATGGACAATCTGAGGGCATGGATCTAAACGCAGTAATCATCGACCCTGATCTTGGCGGATTCGATGGAAGAGATCATTCAACAGCAGTGAATAGTGTTATTGCAGCAAGGCACAAGGACATATTCGGCGCAATGCACGGACTGGCTCCGAAAGCAAAAATATTCAACTTTCGTGTAGCCCTGGATCAATATCTGCCCTCGCCTCCATTTCCACCGGGTTTCATAACTGGCACACCTGCTAATGACCCAATCAGGGTTCTTAAGGGATTGTATATGGCACTGGCTTACCAATGCCAGGTTGTCAATATATGTTTCAACATTTTCTTGAAGCCCAATGAGATTGTTACCGGTGTGTCTGGAGTAAGTGAAGATACAATCCAGACTGTTTACGCGCCACGGATCGTCCAGCTCCTCAGGAAAGCCCTCAACGTTCTCCACAGGAAAAACGTCCTTGTGCTTGTTGCCGGAGGAAATTATTCTACAAACATAGACGAATACTGGAAAGGTTCGTATGTCAATGCCCTGATGGACCTTCAAAATGTAATGCTTGTTTCAGGTACGGCTCCGAGGGATTACCTTCCTTTTCTGTATGACCCAGGAAATCCGTATGTTAACCTGAGCATATATACTCCAACACCTGGAACGCAGAAACCCTACGATTCCTACGGAAGAGCATTCAACCTTGACAGATCGATGTTCATCCGGGTTCCGCAACCATCCGGGCCTGGATTTTTCGGAACTGACTATGGAAGTGGGATTGAGATCGCAGGCCCGGGCGGAAGCTTTGCCTACGAGCCTTATGAATCTGATCGACAGAATGATCCAACAAACAATCCGCTTTTGCAGTTATACAACCTGATGTATACTGCTTCTCCTGTATGGGGAGGCACTGTCGTTCATGTTGCGAATCCTGACGAGCTACCTCTTTACCCAAATATCGATGTTTCAAAATACCAGTTCGTTATGCCCTTTTTGCCTGGCTTTGAATTGAGGCAAGGATACCATGGTTTCATCATGGGGACAAGTTTTGCAACCCCTCATGTTGTTGCTGTCGCGGCTCTTGCAGCCCAAGCGTATAAATCAACACATGGTACCTTCCCGACTATCGCAAAGCTGAAGCAGATATTAAAAAAATCTGCTGATGACATGGTAGGCCCTGCAACCGACCGCAGATGGGTTTATGTCGGCAAGGAGGATCCGCGCTGGCCAGGCGGGAAAGATGTTGGACCGGTATATGTTGGTGACACGATCCCACTCGGCTGCATAAATCCGAACTTCAATCCAGCCAATCCAATCGATTCAACCAATAGCCCTACATTGGCTCCATGCATTGGCTGGGAACTGATCCAAGACTTCCCGCACGAGAAGCCTTCAAAGGACAAGATGTATGGCTGGGGAAGGGTCAACGCGAAGCAGGCAATTGAAGTGGCGAAATCGTAAATTTTTCCTCTGGAAAATTTTGTGCCGTGCCGAAATCCTCGGCACGTTTTCATTCTTATTTTTTTCCCCTTTTGGGTTTAGGTTTCGGTTATATTCGATCCCGTGCTTCGGGTTTTGGGTCCTGATTAATCGTCCGGATGCCCGTATTTTAGTGTTCCAAGATGGGATAATGTTTCACACCAACAATTAAATACCTCTGTTTTCTAAACTTCAATTCATATGGAACTAATCGTTGCAGAGAAACCAAAAGTCGCCCAGAAGATAGCGGATGCGATCGGAACTGGCGTGAAGCAGAAAAGGAAGGGGCAGGTTTCATATTATGAAGGCGAGCATGACGGGGCTGAGTTCGTTGTTGCCCCGGCTGTCGGCCATGTGTACACGCTTGTCGAGAAAAAGAAGACTAATACCTATCCTGTGTTTGATATCGAATGGGTACCTGCCTACAAGGCGTCGAAAGCAGCGGATTACACTAAACAGTATATTGACGTGCTGGAGGAGCTTGGCCAGAAAGCGGATATTTTCGTGTCAGCGTGCGACTATGATATAGAGGGATCGACAATCGCTTACAATGTTTTCCGTTTCGCTACAGACATCAAAGAAGGGAAACGAATGAAGTTCTCAGCCCTCACTTCCGGAGACCTGCTCGAGGCATACGAAAACAAGGGCGAGTTCGATTACAATAACGCATTCGCAGGTGAAGCGCGCCATATACTCGATTGGTATTATGGTATCAACCTGAGCCGTGCGCTCATGTCCGCGCTCAGGGCAGCGCACAGGTACAGGGTGATGTCCATAGGTAGGGTTCAGGGACCGGCACTTGATATGCTCTGCGACCTTGAGGCGAAGATAAAGGCATTCATCCCAACGCCATATTGGGAGCTCACAACAAACATAAAGGACGCGGAGTTCATGCATGAGAATGGCAGGTTCACTGACGAAAGCGAAGCGGATATCTCGCTCCAAAAGACAGCGCCGCGCGGACCGGTCGCAGGGGTGGAGACAAAGGAGCAGGTGATAAAGCCGAACCCGAACTTTGATTTGACCGCATTGCAGGTCGAGGCGCACGCGCATTTTGGCATCTCCCCATCTGAAACGCTTGAGATCACGCAGAAGCTTTATGAGGAATCGCTTATATCCTATCCAAGGACTTCATCCAACCAGATCCCTCCTACGATAAAGACGGGCGCGATAATCGCACAGCTTGGGAAAAATCCTGAATACTCGAAGCTTGCAAAAAAGCTGATTGAAGAAAAAAAATTCCAGCCATTTCAGGGGCAGAAAGAGGATCCTGCGCATCCTGCGATCCATCCGCTCGGGCAGTTTGCGAGGCTGGATGGCAGGGAAAAGAAGATTTATGACCTTATTGTTAGGAGATTCCTCGCATCATTTGCAGATCCCGCAAAAAAGCAGAGGACAAAGGTCGTTGTGGATGCAGGCGGAGAGCTTTATTCTGCTAACGGGGTGGTGACGACAGAACCTGGATGGATCGAGTTCTATGGCCCTTATTATAAGTCAGAAGATAATGAGCTCCCTAAATTCTCAAAAGGGGAGACGGTCGATGTGAAGGATAAGAAGAAGACGCGCAAGGACACTAAACCGCCAAAAAGGTACACGCAGGCTAGCATCATCTCTGAACTTGAAAAAAGGCACCTGGGCACGAAAGCCACGCGTTCAGTCATAGTCGATACGCTGTTCAAGCGAGGCTATGCTGATGGAAAGCCGATAGAAGCGACTGATTTGGGTTTGAAAGTCAGGGAGATTTTACAGAGGCATGCACCGGAGATCCTTGATGAGAACCTGACGCGAAGGATAGAAGAGGATATGGAAAAGATCCAGGATGGCAAGCTGGACAAGGAAGTTGTCATCCAGGAAGGCAAGGAAGTGCTTGTGCAGACATTGGAGCGCTGGAAGAAAAAGGAGCAGGTCATAGGCGGAGAGCTGCTTGATGCGCTGAAGCTGACAATCGAGAAGGAGAATATGGTAGGGGTCTGCGACAAGTGCGGAAAGCAATTGCGCATAATCCGTATGAAGACAGGGAGCCAGTTCATTGGCTGCACCGGCTATCCGACTTGCAGGAATACCTACCCGCTTCCGCAGCAAGCACTGATCAAAACCATGGATAAGAAATGCCCGATTTGCAGCAAGCCCATGGTAGGCGTAATCCGCAAGGGAAAGCGCAGATTTGAGATGTGCATCGACCCACAGTGCCCTAGCAAGAAGGATTGGGGGAAGAAGCAGGCGGAAACGTAGCTTTCCTCATTTTTTAAAAACTCTTCCCAATTAACAGGTAATCATGAGAGGCATCTCCAAACTGAATGTCAAAGGGAAAAAGATACTCCTGAGGGTTGATATCAACTGCCCGGTGGAGAACGGGAAGATCGTTCCAGGCCCCAGGATCGCGGCCCATGCAGAGACAATCAAGATCCTTTCAGGGCACGGGGCACGCGTCATCATATTCGCACATCAGGGCAGGAAAGGGAAGCCTGATTTCCTGTCATTAGAACAGCATGCCCGCGAGCTCCATCATATCATCAAAAAGGATGTGGCTTTCGTGGATGATGTCGTGGGTAGCGCTGCAAAGGAAGCGATCGCCAAGATGAACGACGGGGACGTGCTTCTGCTTGATAATGTGCGAAGGTTGTCCTGCGAAGAAACGCCCCACGAATGCCTGATCGTGAAGGAGCTTGCCCCTCTTGCCGATTATTTTGTGCTCGATGCGCTCTCAGTCGCGCACAGGAAGCATTCGAGCGTGATCGGGTTCGAGAAGCGGCTTCCGAGTTTTGCTGGGCATCAGCTTGAGGCAGAGCTTGAGGCCCTCGATAAAGTGAAGCACAGCAAAGACCTCACGTTCGTGCTCGGCGGCTCGAAAGTGGAGGATTCGTTCGCCATAATGAGGAAGTGGCTGTCTGAAGGCAGGGTGAGGAAGGTCCTTGTGGCCGGCGCGCTGGCTACCCTGCTCCTGCATGCGAAAGGCTATAACGTCGGGGGCTCGATGGAATTCCTTGATGTCTCGAGCATGGAAAGCCACTGCAGCGAGGCGAAAAAGATGCTTGAGGAATTCGGGGACCGCATCGTGCTTCCGGTAGATGTAGGCTTGTCCATAGACACGAAAAGGCAGGACACGGATGTGGGGCATATCGACAAGGGACTGATATGGGATATCGGGCCGAAGACTGCAAAGATGTATGCGCAGGAGATTTACGATTCGCACACCATCGTCATGAACGGGCCTGCTGGCGTGTATGAGGTTGAAGAGTTCTCAAGCGGGACCCGGGCGATCCTTGAAGCGATAGAGAGATGCGATGCGTTCTCGCTGATAGGCGGCGGGCATACGATAACTGCGATCGAGAAGTTCAACCTGAAAAAAGAGCATTTCGGATACATCTCGCTTTCCGGGAAAGCGCTGATCGAATACCTGAGCGGCCATGAGCTGCCGGGACTGAAATCGCTGGAAGAGAATGAAAGGCATTTTCCGCTTTGAATGGATGATGATGACAAAAATGTAAAATTTTTGTCAGCCATTGTAATTGAGAGAGCGAAGCGATCGAAATTACAATGCAATTATCAAAAATGACAATTATGGTGCATCGGATGCCAAAATAAGTCATAACGTGTAGAACATCAAAAATGATAGTTATTGTGGATCGAATCATAACGAAAGCTTAATAAAGGATAATTATCAAATATGATAATTATGCTTAATCGCATAAAACTGCTGAAAGAACTGGAAAAGTACCCGGTTTTCACTACTAATATCGTCAGTGGCATAACTAAAAAAGAGAAGCCATATACGAGATTGATCATCCATCGCCTGAAAAAAGCCGGGCTCATTTATGAACTGGAGCGGGATAGATACACACTTCATTACGATCCGCTATTGGTCGCATCCCGAATCCTATGGCCTTGCTATATATCTTCGTGGGCTGCGATACGCTATTATAACCTCACGGAGCAGCTGCCAACCGGAATCGAAGTGGTTACAACAAGACCGAAAGAAAAAAGGAAGATGAAATTTGCAAATGCCACGATACGGTTCAGCCGGATAAAAAAAGATAATTTTTTCGGTTTTGGTAAAGTTCCTTTTGGCGGATTTGAAATCTTTATGGCTGAAAAAGAGAAGGCCCTTGCAGATGCGTTATACCTGAGGCAAATGACATTCCAGACATTTCTTGAGATAGTCAATGAACACAGAAAAGAAATAAATATCAGAAAATTGGCATCCTACCTTAAGAAAATGAAGCTACCTGGCATAGTGTTGAAAATGAAAGAGGCTGGATTATGATAACCAGGGAAGAACTCGAAAGAGTGGCAAAGCTGAAAGGCCTAACTCTCGAGAACTGTGAAAAGGATTATTTCCAGGACATCGTCCTTCTTACCATTTACAAAGAGGTAAGGCGTGAATTCGTTTTCAAAGGAGGAACTTGTCTGTATAAGGTCTATAAGCTAAACAGATTCAGTGAAGATCTTGATTTCACCATCTCAAAAAAAGCAAAGGCTGACAAAATTCTTCAATCGATACTTTATTCAGTCAAGTCGTTGAATATAGGGGTTATTGTGAAGGATTACTCACAATTCCAGAAACAGGTCAACATCCGACTTGCTTTCAGAGGCCCGCTTTACAAGGGAAATAAGGAAAGCATGCTCATGATCCTTCTGAATCTTAGCTCACGGGAAAAACAGGTTCTTGAGCCTAGGAAAGAATTGATTGTCCCTATGTATTCAGACTTACCTACTTTTGAAGTCTATGCTATGGACGAGAATGAAATTGTAATTGAAAAAATCATAACGATCATGGAACGAAACAAACCAAGGGACGTTTATGACTTATGGTTTTTATTGAAGGTTAAGGGATTGAAAGTTGATACGCGGCTACTGTCAAATAAATTCGGAGAACTGGATTTGAACGACTTCATGAAAAAAGTTGATGAAAAAACCGAAGGTTGGGAAAGGGAATTGGGTCGTTTTGTGATCGGCTCCCTTCCCCCGTTCTCCCAGGTGAAAAAAGAAATCAAGGAAAAAATGGAGGGAATTAAATGAGAAAAGAAATTTACATTTCAGTTGATGTGGAAGCCTCCGGACCAATCCCAGGTGAGTACAGCATGCTCTCGCTCGGCGCGTGTGTTGTGGGTGAGCCATCAAAGACATTCTATGCTGAACTCAAGCCCATCAGCGAAAAATATATCGAGCGGGCGCTGGCGGTTTCCGGACTATCGCTCGATGGATTGAAGCAGAAGGGGAACGAACCAGCCCGTGCGATGAAGGATTTTGAAGAATGGCTAAAGCAGGTGTGCGCAGATGAAGGCCGCCCTGTTTTCGTGGCATTCAATGCGACATTCGACTGGTCTTTTGCGAATTACTATTTCCATCGCTTCCTTGGCAACAATCCGTTTGGCATCAGCGGCCTTGACATCAAGGCATATTACATGGGAGCCATGGGGTGCTCTTGGGGAGAGACGACAAAACAGAAACTCGCTTCACAGTTCAAAAGCAACAAGCCGCATACGCATAATGCGCTCGATGATGCGAAAGAGCAAGCAGATATATTCGGGAAGATTCTGAAAAGCAGAAATAAAGTATTGGAATGAAAAGGAGAAAAGAAATTAAAAAAATTCAGAACATCCTTCTGAAAGATGCGGGCCTGAAGCTGCCTGCCATCGGCCTTGCGAAGTTGTTCACTGGTGACCGCATGCTGTTGCTTGCCATCGATCTCGCGTAGCTGCTTGCGACAGGTCTTGTGAAATTGCTCACTGCTGACCTGCTTGCGACCGGCCTCGAATAGTTCGTCGGCACTGGCCTTGAGAAGCTCGCTGGCCGAACTGAGTTGTACCTCGCCGCAGGTGCCATTGTCCTTGAAGCGATGCTTGCCTGGACATTGGAGCGTGACGATGCCGCTATCCTCCTTTGTGCACACGGGCTGCACGGCATGCTAAGGTTCATCTGCGGCCTCCTTGGTGGAAGGCTTGGAGATGCTGCCATGTTGACCATCGGCCTTCTCTGTGGTGCGTACACTGCGGGCCTGCTATAGTTCACCATCGGCTTTCTCGGTGGTGCACTCACCGCTGCCCTTTCGCTCATTGCTGCCAGATTCGCGCTCATGGGCCTTGCTGCAGGCGCTGCGCTCCTTGTGGACATGACCGGGGATACCCTCGCTTTTCCACAACCGCACGGCCTTGCCGTATTTGTCAATCCTGCCGGTGATACCGGGCTTCTCATGTTTCTCAGATCCATCCTATTTCACCTCAAAACGGTTTTGAAAATGATAGGCGGGTGAGGTTTATAAACCTTCCTTTCGCCAATTTAATCAGCATCGAAATGAATCATCGAGGCGCTGAAAAATGCCGATTGACGAAAAGCTGCTCCATAAAGTCCGGAAGAAGCATGGCGAGGATAGGATAATCCTCTCTCTCGAGGACAGGGGTTTCTGCGTCTCACTCCTGAAAGACGGCACGACGACTGAAGTCGGCGGCCGCACTGTGAAGGATTTCCTGGAGAAGGTGAATTCATCATCAGTATCGTGGGTGGACTACATAGTCGAAAACCTGGCTGATGAAGCCCCGAAAGCAGCAGCAAGCCTAGGATTCAGCGAACAGCTCGTAAATACATTGATCAAATCCGGAAGAAGGGGATATGAGGACCTTGACAAGGAGATGGGGATGATCATTCCGGCTATCATAGTGAATGGCTTTGAGGTCACCCTTGATCCGCTATTGATCCTTATCAGGGACAATGTTGTCGCTACGATCCACACCACGGAAGTGAAACGATTTTTCAGATTACGGCGCTATGCGAAGATATTCATGAGGAAGATAGACCCGAAACTCCTCCATAGCGACAAAGTGACCTTGGTTCTGATCCGCATCCTTGACGAGCATAACAGCAGGAATTTCGACCATCTAAGGGAACTTGAAGAAAACTCGGATGTCGTGAGCGAAAAGCTTTCAAGGATCGATACGCCGCGCGAGGAGATGGGCAAGGATATCCATGCCATGAAGCATGCGCTCATCGTCTATCTGACCGGGTTGTGGGAGACAATCGATGTCCTGAACACGCTACGTTATGGGGACCCGGAGCTCCTGACCGATGACCCGCGTATGCTCAGGAGAGTCGCAGGCCTTTGCGAAGAAGTGAACAACCAGATCGGCCTGGCAGAGCACATGAGCGAGGTGCTGGCAAGCGGCCTCGAGGTTATGCAGAGCATCTACAATAACCAGCTCCAAATCCTTAATAATAAGCTCGCGCTTCTTGTAGCGTATCTGACAGTGATCGGAACTGCGGTCCTCGTTCCGAACACTCTGGCAACAGCACTCAGCAATCCCGCTTTCCAGATGGGGCCTCAGGACGCATGGTGGTATAGCATCCTTCTTATCGGTTCCACAATCGTGTCGACTTTGTTCGCCTACTGGTGGGTCAAGGCAAGGGGGTTGCTCCCTGATAAAACGCAATGAAGATTCAGTTGGCTACTTTCCAAAGAGGTCCTTCACTTTCCCCATTATCATATTCTCTATCCCGAAACCGGTCTCTTTTTCCGGGATGAGCAAAATGGCAGGCCACTGCAGGCCGAGGGCGAATGCGACGCGGACCCGCCGATGGCCATCGAGAAGTATGTCTTTTTTCTCTTTCGGTTTACGTAGTATTACAATTGGCGTCGCATAGCCGTGGCCGATTGCGGTGTTTATCATCTTCATCTTCTCTTCGGATGTGGCTTCCGTTTCCTCGCCCGCATATGTGTAGGATATCTCCCCTATCTGTTCCTTCTTCAGCATTGCGCTCTCTTTTCTGAAACCTATGCCAGGATAAAGCATCTTATAATATTCCAGCAGCTTCTGCACAAGCCTTTCCTGCTCTTCCGGAGGGACAAGACCGACCACCATATTTTCACCTGTTACCTTTCCGAAGATAAAGATTTTATAGGTAGCGGTGTCTGATGTTTTATTCGCCAACTTCGGTTTTCTTTTTTCTCCTTTTTTCTCCTGTACTTTCTAGCGTAGTCGTAGAAGTTCGTATAATCTCCTACCGCTCCGACAGCCGTCGGGTGGATTACTTGTCGAGAGGTGGCTTCCTTATGGGAGAATTTTAAACATATACATCTATGGTCATCCCATGTCAATCCTCATAAAGGGCGCGATCGTCGTAACGCAGAACGAAAAACGCGAGATGGCCCGCAACGATGTGCTGGTTGTCGATAACAGGATAGAGGAAGTTGCGAAGGGGATCAATGAAAAGGCGGAATATGTTATAGATGCGAAAGGCAGGATCCTGATGCCAGGGCTGATCAACATGCATACGCATGTAGCCATGACGCTCTTCCGGGGTTACGGGGAAGGCCTGCCCCTTGCGCGCTGGCTTGAAGAAAAGATCTGGCCCATTGAAGCGAAACAGACCCCAAAAGATGCACGCATAGCGGCAATGCTCGCTATAGTCGAGATGCTTCGCGGAGGGACTACGGCATTCTGCGACCAGTGCCTGCTTGGCGCAAAAGAGATCGGACAAGCGGCTAATGAGATCGGGATCAGGGCACATGTCAGCCAGGGGCTTTTCGATCTTCTGCCAGGCAGGGATTTTGAAGGCGAATCGATTGCGATGGAGAGGGCTGCATACCCGCAAGACAGGCTTGTCTCATATGGCATTGGACCCCACTCGCCGTACACATGCTCGGACAAGATGCTTTCCAAGGCGGGAACGTTCGCGAAAAAGCAGAAGCGCAAGCTGCATATGCACGTGAGCGAGACGCGCAAAGAGACGTTCGATGTATTGAAAGATCACAACAAAAGGCCATTTGAATATCTTGACTCGCTCGGCCTTGTTAACCAGGATTCCATCTTCGCCCATGCGAGCTGGGTGACGAAAAAGGAGATCGCTATTGCAGGAGCGAAAAAACTCAACGTCGTTACCTGCCCGGCAAGCAACCTGAAGCTCGCTACAGGAGGCATATGCCCTGTATTCGAATACGAGGAGGCAGGGGCGAATGTCTGTATCGGGACTGACAGCGCGGCATCCAACAATTCGCTCAACATGTTCGAATCCATGAAGCTGACTGCGCTTCTCCAGAAGCACCGTTACTGGAAGGCGGATATCATATCTGCGCAGAAAGTTCTGGATTTCGCGACAATAAACGGAGCGAAAGCGCTGGACATGGGAAAGCATGCCGGAATGATAAAAAAAGGAGCTTTGGCCGACCTGGTCGTCCTTGACCACGGGGCAAACTTGACCCCTGGGCTCGACCATATATCTAATATAGTTTATGCTGCACACCCGGGAAACGTGAGCCATGTGATCGTGGATGGGAAGCCTATAATCATGGATTGCAGATTTGTGGGATTCGATGAACCGGCCCTCCTGGATCGTGCAGAAGAGCTGGCCGTTGAAATGATGAAAAGATGAATGAGGGAGGATATCTGGCTGCATTCAGCCGAGTTCTTCCACAGCAGGGATCAGAGCTTCCATATCGCGGATGTCCCCTTTCAGCGTGATGCCGCCATCACCGATCACGAACTCCTTTATCCGCCGGTCATGCTGCGCCCCCCTTAGCTTCACGATTATCATCGAGCGCCGCATCTCCCCGAGGACTTCGATATGCCGCAGCAAAACGATCCCTTCGACAAGAGATGAGATGTTCATCTCGCTCACTGCATTGATGCTGTCCCCTCCTGTGGATTCGCCAAGCACCATGAGCGTGCTCATGTTCTCGCGGCAGACTGCGGATATCCTTTTCAGGAAATCGAGGTATGCGCGCTCCTCCATGCATCTTGCCAGCCTGCTGATGCTGTCTATGACCACCCGGCTGTGGCGGCCGTCTGTTAGCTTCTGCTCAAGTATGGATATTATCTCATCAGCCACCATATTCTCAGGATACGCGCAATAAAATTCGAGCCTGCCAGAATCAACAGCCCCATTTAGCTTCCAGCCAAGCGATGATATATTCCTCAGTATCTCCTTGTCAGATTCCTCGAATGTCACGAAAAGCCCTTTTTCATCCTCTTTCGCGCCTTCAATCAAAAACTGCAATCCCATGATGGTCTTGCCAGTGCCGCTGCTGCCAGCGACAAGCACTGTGGTGCCGCGGAAGAATCCGCCTCCGATGGCTTCGTCGAGGCTGGTGATGCCGGTTGCTGCTTTTTTGAAAGACACAGCATGCGGATGATTAAGCGGGGGCTTGTGCAAAATCCTGAATCCGCCATCACCGAGCTTGTAGCTTACCGCTTCCATGGAATGGCTCGTCTGCCGCATCTTTATGATGCGCAGCTTCCGGTCAGCGTCTGCCGAACCGGAAAGCCCCAGGTCGATCACCCCGTCGGAAGCGAAGAACTCATCCAGGTAATCCGCCTTTTTTGAATGCTTTTCGAGCGTGAGAAGAGCGACCGCATCTTTTGTGAGATGGGAAAGTGTCCGGATCATCTCCTTGTGTTTCTCTCCGGTGTCCACTGATGAGAAGAAGATCGAGAACGAATCCATTACGATGCGGCGCGGCCTGAATTCGTCGAGTTCTAGGACCAGGTTGGAGAAGCTCGAATCGAATTTCTTGTCATAGACCGGCAGTTCGTATATCTTCACAAGGCCTTTCTTCTCCAGCATGGCGAAATCCAGGCCAAATGAAAGGACATCCTTCCTGAATTTATCTTTTGTCTGCCCTATCAGAATTATCGCTCCCTTCTCGCCGTTCATCGCGCCATTGTGCACGAATTGGCTGCAGAGGGTGGTCTTGCCAGCACCAGGGCCGCCGACAACCAGCACGGAGCTAGAAAGCGGTAATCCGCCGCCCATCAGCTCATCGAAACCTTTCATGTATGTTTTCACGCGCTCTTTTTTCATCAGCATCATCCCTTCTCCAGAGACTTCAGGAGGTCCTGCATATAGCGCAGCGAATAATCCATCCTCTTTTTCGCAAGCTTCGCCCCATGCGACGTATAAAGCCCTCCGTTTATCTTCTTGAAGTCATCGATTATCCTGATATAAGCCTTTGCGCCTTTCTCAAGATCCCAGTTGTGTTTTGAGATGGAAAGGAACCACCTCGCGACGCCGATCGGGCCAAGCGCATCTATCTTGTCTGCATCGAAGAGTATCTTCTGCTCGATAGTATAAGGCCCATGCATAATGTCCCCGATATCTCCCGCTTCGGACCCGGGCGGATGGTTTTTTATGCCATCCACTACAGCACGGATATCATCCTCCTCAAAGCCGCATTCCCTTAGCAAAGCGACAGAACGTTCTGTGCATAGGGCAGCGGAACGTTCCTCACTCTCGCCATCGATCCGCGCGATGTCATGCAGCAGGCACATGGCAGTAAGCTGGCGGGTGTTCACATTGCCGCATTTGTCAGCTATGTCCCTCGCGATCGAGAGCACGCGGATAACATGCGAAAAATCATGCGAACTGCCCTTGTCTTTCAGTTCACTGCAGACCAGCCCCTCAAGTTTTTCGATATCCATTTCTTATCTCCTTCGCGTCGAAGCTGTTTTTAACATCCACTTAATAGTTTAAAAACACTATGGGTCTGTTTGTCGTGTGCATTTTCGATATGCTGATACCGAGGGATAACGATGGCAGGAAAAGACGCTTTGGGAAAAAAGGAACGAAAAAAGGAGGATAAAAAGGTAGATAAGGAAGGTTCGAAAGCCTGGTTCATGAAGAACATAATCCTGCCCAACAACGAGATAATAGACAAGCCTGGATATATCGTATCAAAATATGTCGGCAAAGGCACGAGATGCTATGTCCGCGAGGTGCTTTTCCCAGAAAAAGTGCTCTCTGTCATCGAGAGCGAGGCAGCAAAGGCATTGGGGGATGAAGGCCGCAAGGCGATATATGCTGCTGGCAAGATGTGGGGCGTGAGATATGGGATCACAACCGGCCTGCCAAAGAAATCTGACATGCCGCAAAAGGATTTCCAGGAATTCCTTGGAAGCTTTATGAAATTCATGGAATCCGAATATGCCTCAAAAGCGGGATTTGAGCTCGATTATCAGAAAGACAGGTTCGTGACGAGATACAAAGACCTCATGGTGTGCAGGCTAAATGGGCAGGGCTACTTCCTACTTGGCACGATGAATGGCGCATGGCAGCATATGACTGCTAAGGAAACCGAGGGCATACATGTGACCTGCCAGGGGCGCAAAGATGAGGAATGCGTGATAGAATGCGCTCCGCTGGATAATCTTTCAGATAGATCGAAAGCGTTCAGCGTTCGTGTGCCGCAGGACCTCGGCCTTGAGAAGGAATATTTCACGCTGAACTCGATAAAAAAAGCCCAATATTCAAAGAACTCCCTGCTTGACCTGCTGAGAGGGAAGATCATGAGTTACGAGGGCGGTTTCTTCGAATATAACCGTGACCGGTTCCTCCTTAATGAAGCCAGTTCAGTATATTTCCTTGAGCAATCCCTTGGTAAAACCAAGAAAGGAGAGGGGATCCTATTTGATGCTGCATTCAATTATTTCAAGAAGCTTGCGCAGAGCAATTCCTCATCCAGGATGGCTCAGGATTTCCTGCCAGCGCTCGGTTGGGGGGATATCACAGTGGATGCTTCAGGGGACAGGGCATTCTGCAGAAGCTATCCCTGGACATGCTATTGGAAAGGGAGCACATTCCCGATACTGAGGGGAACCTTATCAGGGATTGTTTCAGCTTATGCTAAAAAAGAAGTCAGATTCAAGAAGGCTGATGCGACAATTTCTTCAGGCTCATTGGATATCGTGATGCATGGTGATTGAGCTGCTGCGTAAAATATTCGACTGGATGGTGATGAGCGATATATACGCATCCCTGATAGCGGCAGGCATCACCCTGATCACTGCAGCTGTTCTTGAATTGAGCCTGGATCCATTTGCGATCGCCGCGGTGTTCTTCACTGCCTTCACAGTGTATGCGCTCAACAGGCAGGATGATGGCGATATCGATGCCATAAACATCCCCGAGAGGACGAAATTCGTCGCGCGGCAGGGCTGGATTGTGCTTGTCATGTCCACAGCAGGCTTTTTCTTTTTCCTCGCTATCGCTTTCCTGAACCATTTTTCCGTTTTCCTTTTGATGGTTTTTGTATACGTGCTCGGCTTGTTCTACAGTTTTCCGCTACTTGCCCCGCTTAAAGGCATGTTGGGATTTGCCCGGCTTAAGGAACCATTTGCAGTGAAGAATCTGCTCGTTAGCGGAATGTACGGGTTTTTCGTGCTGATACCGATATTCGATGCCAACGCTCCGATCACGGTCGCGGCCGTACTGCTTTTCATTTTCATCTTCCTCAGGTTTTTCATAGTGAGCACTGTATTCGACATGAGGGATGTGGCGGGCGATTCAATCAAGAATATAAACACGATTCCGGTCGTGCTTGGCGCGGATACTGCGCTGAAGCTGCTGCATGGCCTGAACCTGTTGTCGATGCTGCTCGTGCCTGTCGGCATAATCACCCATACCATTGCGCCGCTTTTCGCTGCCATGGTTTTTACGACATTCCCTTTCGCGTTCTACTATCTTGAGCAGGCGAGGCTGCGGAATACGGACATGAGGTACCTTTGCAGCGTCATTGTGGAGGCAGACTACATACCGGCCATAATGGTGGCGATGCCGTTCATGTTCAAGGGATTTTTCTAGGGCTTTTGAAAATTTTTGTTTGAAGAATCAGACCCGCCTAGCTGCTAATGCCTGATCGCCAGCCCGTTTCTCTCAAAGTCGAAATCGTAGATGCCCCCGTTTATTTTCGTATTCCGCATCTTCACAATCTCTATAGTCCTCTGCATCTCGCTTCCTATAGAGGTTGCTTTCAGCTGTAAAATGCCATCGCAGGCAAATTCGCTCAAGGTGTCCCTGCTATACCAATCGCTGCTCTTGGAGACTTCGGAGACGAGGAGTGTGCAGATATTTTTTTCTTCAAGCAGCTTTACAAGGTCTATAAGCATCTTCCGGACTGCCAACCCATACCATTCAGATGAAGTCGGATTCAAGGCATTGCCAGTGCTCGCCACCAGTTCATCCTCCGGGACCTTCTCCAAATCGACAACACGCCTGCGGGATTGTGCCGAGAGGGCCATGTAAGTGATCGAATCGATAACCATGCGCCGCGGCTTGGACGCATCAATAGCGCGCTTCATCTCAAGAAAGATCTGGCCGAGGGTGAGGCTGGAGATGTTCACGACTTTGAGCATGCCCCCCTTCTCCAATTTCCTGAAATCCCATCCGAATTGGCTCGCCTGGTCGCGTATCTTTTCCTCCCGTTCCTCAAAAGAGACGTATAACCCGCGCTGGTTATGTTTCGTGCAGCCCTCAGCCAGGAACTGAAGCGCCATTATGGTCTTCCCGGTCCCAGGAGAACCTGAAATCAAAACCACTGAATCGCTCGGCACCCCTCCGCCGATAAGCGGGTCAAGTCCAGGAATCCCGGTTTTCAGCTTTTGCATCCATCCACCCCTGCCATAATATTTTCTCATGCCTTCAGCGCCTCGGCAGCAGGCAAAACACTCACGCCCTTGCCGCCTTTGATATCCACTACATGGACTGCTGATGAATGAGGGTACCTACGTGTCTTGATGATGCGCAATAATATGGAGCCCTCGTGGGTTAATTCGAACGAAGGCCTTTCCATCTCAATCACTGAATCGCAGATATATTTCTGGGTCTGTGTGTATTCATCGTTGTCTTCAGCCAAAAAAAGCATGGTGGCATCCACGCGGTTCATGGAGTTTATGAAGCTGACGAGGAATTGCTTCACGTTCGCTTTCGATGGCTGGAAAAGCACGAGCTTGGGGAAAGGCTGGGTGGCCGCCACTTTCCATCTTGGAGATGTTGTGTAGATGGCCAGGGTAGTCAGTGTATCGACCACGATACGCTTCACCTTCCTGCTTTCTGCAAGATGGGATATTTCCGCTACCATCCGGGAACCCATGTCGGTCCCTTGCAGCTCTTTTATCCCGACCAGCGTTATCTTCCCCGATTTGACGAGCGCACCGAAGTTTTTCAGCCCGAGGGTCTCTGCGTTTTGCAGGAGCTTATCCCTCTTCTCCTCAAGTGAAACATATATGCCGTTCTCGCCGCCAAGGGCTCCGCTGTGGATGAAATGCAGGCCCATGGAGGTCTTTCCTGTGCCTGGCCCGCCGCTTATCAATGTGGCTGAGCCTGCCTCGATGCCGCCATTAAGCGCCTCATCCAGCCCCTTGATTCCGAACCGGACTTTTTTCATGTGATTATCACCTTGCTTCGTGATAAAGGTAAAACCCTACAATATTTATATAACTATGGTCAATCGTAAGCGCTCAAGATTTTCCCATGTCGTGTAAATTGTGAGTTATCTCGTTCCTGAGCATTTGCCCGAAATCTTCGTTTCTCAGCCTGCATGTTT